>Ga0247758_1000720_pt1 | contig 28552 bp, 34 predicted proteins | sample UWRJL156409C4_FD_180950 | JGI IMG/M metagenome (GOLD analysis project Ga0247758, IMG submission 180950) | Plant litter microbial communities from Arlington Agricultural Research Station in Wisconsin, United States - UWRJ-L156-409C-4 | ecosystem: Environmental > Terrestrial > Plant litter >... | reverse complement strand
CTTCCCCTTTTTTTTTTTCTGTTTTTTTTTTTTTTTCAAAAATGATAGCTCGTCCACGAAGGTCATTGCCGTCATGACCATGGCTTTCCTTCCGGGGACCTTCTTACCTGCCCTGTTTACTGTGCCTTCGCTTCCTGTCCAGATGCAGCGCGAGTTCTGGGTGTACTGGGTCAGCGCCATCCCTGTAACGCTGTTTGTGTGTTTGGCCGATATCAGCATGCTAAGATGGTGATAAAAAGGGGCCTTCTCCTACTACATTGCCCGTGTGCAACTGGTCCAGACCTCTTAACTATAGATGATACCGGTAACGCCATATAAGCGAACTCAAATCTTCAGCTCCTCTGACTGACTGGAGATGTTCTTTTTGGGAACGGCAAAACGTTACAACAAGGACGCTGATTGGCCCAGGAGATGATCGCTGAAAGGGGCCAAGTCTGATGCACAAGCTCAGCCACAGTCCGGCTCCTGTCGTCTTGGCGTTTGCCCGACCCCGCAAAGGCCTCAACGGGGCTCATCCTAACAACTCTTATGGGTAAGAAGCTGAGCGGCAGCCATGGATCCGATAAGTATTGCGTCCATCGTGGTATGTACATCGGTTTACTTAAGATCATCATTGACAAATGATTGCTGATGATATGATAGGCAAGCACGACAGGGACCTGCCTCACCACCATCAAGAGCCTCTACGAGCTCAGGGAGAAATACAAAGACACACCCGTCATCATCGTCTCGATATGTTCCGAGTCGACGGTTGTCTCGGCGTCTCTAACCCAAATCCAGACGCTGCTTCTCCAACGACAGGACGTCGCCGACGTGTGGAAGTCGCGCGATACCGACATGCCCGTGGTTCTTGACCAGGCTCTGACAGGATGCATGGTCATCTTCAGTTGTCTGGAGAAGGAAATCCAACGAATTACCACAGGAGCGCCGGAGCCTAGTCGAATTCGATGGCGACCACGAGCAAGGATGGTGTGGAATGAGTCGCATCTCAACGACTTGCTGAGCTCTCTTCGGGGTCAGCAGACCGCCATTACCTTATTGATTCAGCTGCTTCAGATGAGCACGCTCACAGAGATGAAGGACATGCTTCAACGCAAAAGCGAAGCAGTCCGATCATCGGCTCATCAGACGTTGTCTCTACGCTCTAAGAACCCCAGTGTGGCTGTCCCGAACTCGATATTCGGTGACCGGAACCAAAATCCTGTCTCGCAAGGCCACGATGTGGCATCCATTGTCGCGCCATCAGAGCTCGAGTTTGAGTTTGATGACATCGTTGTCAACAGCCAAGCCTATCGGAGAGTGCTGGCACGGGCTCACCAGGCCACCACTCCCACCATGGAGCGAGTCAAGACCGGCCGCCAAACTGAGCAGGAGCATTCTTTTTCCGAGCAGGGCAAGTGGGTGCACGCCGACGAGTCAAGCCTCCAGTTCAAAGGCACAGCGCACGTGGGTGACAATCGCGACATCCCCCTCAAGGGTCTCTTCGACACGGGTAGTGAGCGCAGTTTCGTGTCCCTGAGCTTCCTGCACAAGTACGGTATCTATGACGCCGTAGTCCGCAAGCTGCCCCATCCCGAGACAGTCAAGGGCGCCGAGATGATGATGGAAACAAAAGTAGAGCACGAAGCTTCGCTGCAGTGGTGCATGGATGGCTCGAACATCCGCACCGATACGTTCTCCGTGATTGACAACGACGGCAATTCCTATGACATCCTACTCGGTTGGGAGTTCATCATCCAGAACGAGATCTTCGTCGTGAAGAAAAAGGCCCTAGATCGGGTCCGCCGCGGCAGAACCGGCGGTGTCACAACGCAAGCCAAATAGGACATCATCATACTGGCGAACCTCGCGGATAAGAAGAAAGTAGAACCCCCGAGATCTTGACTTGGGGCAATACCAAGACGCCAGGGACATGAGTCGAATGGGGGGGTCCTCGACTGCCACCACGGCCAACGGCAGCCCCAACTTTTTCGGGACCTCCCCACCCGGTGGTCTTGGCATCTTTCCTGCTGTCATCGACCGACGCCATACCAAAAGGAGCGAATCACCGCCTAGCTCGCCGGTGGCAACGACGCCGCCCCACAACCCACAGCCAACGCCGAAGCTGTAGGGCATGCATGCTAGGACCACCTCACTGGCTTGTTCATGCACACACCAGCAAGATCCGACAGTCGTTGGTCTATGAGACGGATGGAGTGGGACCGACATGCATCAGAGAGCAAGGTGCTGAGCGGGGGATGCTCTGCAGAACAAGAGGACGAATGACGGCGCGAGATCACTGGATGGGGGGTGCCGGGATGGGAAGGTCGCGGTACTTTGGCAGTACAAGCTTCTGGCTCAGCCGGGAGATCCACGGAAGACGGCCGCGGGTGCTCTGGCCGAGCAATGGGTGTTCGAAGCACTGCACTCTGGATTCTGTGGAATTGAAGGGGTTGCAACTGCGTGATTCTATTGCTTGTTCGGCTCTCTGGCTCAGCCACGCGGCTACAATTGCGCGTCTGTGGCAATGGTTACAAATCTATTGTTCTGGTGATTTCCAGACTCTTCTTTCTGGGCCAGAACCCCGTTCTTTCTGACACTTCTCCAGCTCAGAGCCTACACCAGAGCTCAGCTCTATTATCCACACCTCTATGGTGTTCTGGTCAGAGACTAGAACTCCCTTCTTTCTAACTATAACTGCATGAAATAGCTGAACGTTCTATGCTTTTTAGTGCAGCAGTAGTGTTTTGCAGTGATAGATTACAACTCAAAACACATAATATAAGTTTTAAAGGACTAGTTCAACAATAACAGCCCTGGAAATTTTTATAGCCACATATATAAAGTATCGTATACAGTAGTAATAAAAGGGCTTTTAGACCAGCCAAGAAGCAGCGGCGATATCTTTCCCTGCCCTTTCACCTCTTGAATGGTATTGTCAGAAAGAAAGTGGTTCAGGTGCCCTGGGCATCTAGTCAGCGGAGCTGACTGGATGCCTGGCACTGCCAGAACGCCAGTGAGCCTTAGCCACTATAGTGGCGCAGCCTGTATCCTACAGAACAGTCTATAAAGAAGCCTCTGGCTGGAAGCTAGAGATAGAGGAACAGAGTACACACAAGCAATACAATCACGCAGTTGCAACCCCTTCAAATCCACCGAATCCAGAGTGCAGTGCTTCTGACAGGTATAGTCCCGAGCAACCTAAGGTTTGTGGATCTAGGTGCCCCGCGGACTGGGGGTTTTGGAGGATCTATGACGGTGAAGTGAATCGATTCGGTATATCATGGTGCCTTCTGGGATTTGGCATTTATTTAGTAATATCTTCTAAATTTCGTCATACTTCATCGGCATGCCGAAACACGAGTGCTCTCCTTGCAGACCACATCGTCTCCAAAAAAAAAAACACCAACAATCTCGGGCCCTATAACTGAAGTAAGGATCCTAGCTTATACCCAGTCGAAGAAAACAGACCAATGCCCAAATGTTTTGCATCGTTCAGGTGCACTCCGGCTTGTCATGTCGTGTCATTATCTCTTGGTGTTGATTCCCTCATGTTCGCTTCAGCTAATCTTGAGAACAGCTGGCTCGTTGCCACGACGAAAATACCCCTCCCTTCTTAACAATCTCGACCTAGAACTCTAGTTAAGCTGGGCTCTATGCTCGATAAAAAGTTTGGTTGTGAGATCGCACCTCTTTGATAATCCGTGGAGCGCGTATTTTATAGACTCCTTGATCGATCTAGAAGAGACCGTGTCAACGTTACTCTGGTGCGGACTAAAGGGGCATGCGTACATCGACATCGTATCCGCCATGGGGAAACTGGCTCTGGAGTAGATATGCGAGCTGGTGAACGCTGATACACCGGCTCGGGATCTCTTGATAAAAGAGCGGCGCTGTTCGAATCGTAGGCGAAATAAACTGACCCCAGGGTTGGGCGTCAGGAACCGCAAGCAGATTGTTTCCCATCGAAGATACGAAGATGATATTCCGAGGTCGGTGTTCAAACTTTCGAGGTTCGGGGCTAAACCACTGCTGGATGAGTTGGGGAGCGATCCCCAGCTCCGGTCGGGTTGTCTTCAATGGGGGGTGCGGTGTATATGGCCCTCTCCGGTCGGCAGTTTCCGCGAATGGCGGCTGGGAGATCAAACATCGGGTGTCATGCTGCAGCAAGTCCGCGACCGGCGCCAATCACTGGCCTTTGCGGCTGTGCGTCGGTGAGTTGGACATGCGCCCCGCTGCTGATGTATCAGTAGCTTACTTAGGTGCCAATCAAATATGCAGGGTTTCACATGTGTTCAGCAATTTTCACCACACAAGGCTTGCGGTGTGGCAAACTGGTCAGGTGCTGCATGGACGCGCCTTGGCCGGGTGGTCGCCGTCCTCGGCTTGGTGCACCTCCTGAGAAGGTATGTACATATACCTGATGTAGACTAACGTACCGGCATGCATAGCCGTGTGGTACCCCGAAAATCCATTTTGGCGACATTAAATCTTTGTTCCAAGGAGAGTCACTAAGAGGTGAGATCCTCCTTAGCAAGAGCCATAACTTGAATTTGAGGTCTACGAATGTAATCGATGCCCCTCTTTCAGTGACTTTCAAACCAACTCGACGTTTGAAACGGGGTTGGTAATGCGGGGCAATGGAAGATGTAACATACCGCACCGTGCATGTTGGGGCTGGTGTGGGGGGGAGGGGGGGATTTGACGAGGCGGCCTTGACCGAGCTGGCACTTGTGAAAATATTAGGGCAAGGCTCGGGGAGGCGCACCCCATCCAGGCCACACAAACTCGACTTCGGCCTAGTGCATATCTAGGTTACACTTGCTTTCCCTGCATATCTGCTCGGAGCACTGCTTCCAACAAAAGATTGCGCAGGCATCGAGAGTTTAATTTGCACATTTGCGCCTGCCTGCTGCCTCACTGCGTAACGACTTCGCCTTCTACCAGGCAACCCATTGCCCTGCTTAACTAGAATTGGGTCGGCTGTTGGCATTTTACACCGCGGAACGCTTTCTTGCTCACAGGCTCCCCAGGTTGCTCTCTTGAAGTTCCTACCCTTACAAGACCGCTGCCGCAGCGCCTGCGTTGGAAAGGATGACATCAAGACAGCCTGCGACGCCTCCGGAACAGTCACCGCGACACAGCGGCGAGGAGATAGATCTGGTGAGTTGACTGGAACACGGTATGACGTATCAAGGCGCATTTCGCCGTATATTAACCGACCTATTTGCAGATTCCAAACGAGGGCGCGCAGCGGCCTCCTGCAGATCCGTTCCTCATGGCGACCCGGTCGGAAGGGCTTCCGGATAACCTCCCTCCCAATTTAATCGTCACGGGTCCTGAATCCGAAGTTGGGCATCCCAACCCTCGTCATCTCGCAGCAAGCGACGCCGGATCAGATCATTCAAGCCATTCTCGCATCATAAGTTACACCTTATTCGATCGTGGAGAGAAGCAATATGCGAAAATTCAATGCTCCGATACTCCTCTGCCGCCCATTACAATCGAAAATTACCCTGAATTTGAGGGACTGCCCCTCTACGAAAAACTGAGCTGCTTCATGAAGGAGCCTCTGCCGACCCAAAATCAACCGTTTCTCCCACGAGGATATTTAGAGGAGATTCTCACCGAAAAGGTCGTCTGTGAGGCGATCGCCGAGCGCAACCCCTTACTGAATGCCCAAGACATTCTCAGGTACGCGCATCAGGTCTGCAGAAAAGCATCATCATCAAATTCAGAGTCAGAGGCAACGAAGTCATACCGCAAGATATTTGGAGTACTGGCCTTGATCGAGCGGGAGGCAGACATCGCCCTCATCATCGATGACGAATCTGGCATCTGCGATGATGATCTCCCCCTCCAAGCCGTTGCTGTCGGGCCCGGAAGAAATCGCAAAGTCCTTCGCCGGAGAAACAATCATGAACCGCTCGCTTGCTTCAATCAATGGGGTCTAAAACAGCATGTCGACTTTGAAAGGGGGCAATGGAGCGTTTTAGCTCCTTTCTTTGCCAAAGGGAGCGGCGAAGTGGCCCAATTTTATCAGTTATGTGACAATGATATTCTACCCTGGACTTATGACTCTGGGGTGCTGCACCAAGGGGGGTTCAGCTTCATATCGCAGATCAAAATCCACCCTAATCACTACAGCTTTCCGAGGACTAAGACATTCACCACCGTGACAAGCGGTCAAGCCAACGACGACTTTGACGGGAGGTTTGCAGTGAAGCACTTCAAAATCAATTTGAATGCAGGCGTACAGACGATGTCCAGCTCGTTTCCTCAAAACTCTTACCAAGCGCAAGATGACATCAGAAGGGAATTTGAGCAGGAGATTGAGATTCTGAATCGTTTCAGCGACGGAAAGAACGAACACCTCATCTCCCTCCTGGCAGCTTACGGCAAGGGCATGGATTACTGCTTATTGTTTCCCTGGGCTGACTACGACCTCAAAGCAATGTGGCAGAAGACATCGCCGGGACCGCCACTTGATAATAGCACCCTTGTGTGGTTGGTCACGCAATGTCTGGGAATGGCAGGCGGGCTGCGCAAGATCCACAACTACAAAACAAAGTCAAACGTCCTTGAAGATTACCACCGGATCTATGGCCGGCACGGAGATATTAAGCCCGACAACATTCTGGTGTTCTTGGATCCTGCGAACCCCCAAGCTCGAGGGACCCTTGTTATCACCGACTTTGGCTTGACTCGCTTCCACTCCGATCACACGAAAACGTACTTCAAAAGGGACATTCCCATGACACCAACGTACCGGCCTCCAGAGTGTGACATGCATGGAGGCTCAGTGTCTCGCTCCTTCGACATCTGGTCCTATGGATGTGTGCTGCTGGAGTTCGTCGCCTGGTATCTCGGCGGACCAGATCTTCTCGGGAGCTTTGTGCAAAAGCGGAAGACACCAGACCCGCAGATCCCAGGCATCAAATCGGACCAGTTCTTTGAAATTGTACGGTCAAAAAGCACGGGCGATGGTGATGTGACCCTGTCTGCACGCGTCAAGATGGAGGTTCTCGAGGTTTGTTGATGCCCGCACAATACTCTAGGGACTGTTTGGCGCCTAAAGACTAACTAATATACCGAAATAGTTTGTAAGCGAACTTCGCTCGCACAGGAATTGCTCCGACACCATTCATAGCCTCCTCGATCTCATCATGGACCGCATGCTTGTGGTCGAGTACAAGGGCATCCCGGGCCGCGAACGGGCGAACGGCGAGCAAGTCTACCTGGAGCTCAACGACATCCACAAACGACTTGCCAAAGTTGTCCTCAGCCCAGACGGGTTGGTGGCAACGCCACGGCAACCGAAAACACTATCCATCCCCGATGCTGTCGTGATGCCAGAGACCGAAGAGATCAAATCCTTGTACAGGAACCGGGACGCGATTGCACAGGTGCCGGAACACCGCGGGCGGGTTTGGGGGTTGGCTGATCATTCTTCGAAACGAAACGCAACTCAAATCGGTGGTCTAACGCGGCGTATTTCAACAAATTGAGGGGTTTGGCGTTAATTGAGCTGAAATGATGTACTAATATTTCTCAAGGGGGGGAAGGGTGGGGAGCGCTGTCCCAGCGCTCCCAACGTTCAAATTTGCCCTCGGGCGCAAGGTACCGCAATGGCATGTTCTTATTTGGCCACCGAAGGAGCTGCATCATTAGAATTCTTCTTCTTTTTCCGTGTCGCTCGGGTCTTATAGTGGCAGTCAAGTTGGCAGAGTTCCGCCTGGTAGGGACCACGGTGTCAGGGCCTGCATCAACATCCTTTTCGCCGGACACGCAAGGACTTCTCACCGGTGATAGCTCGCGAGGTAATGTCATAATGACTGCCCCCATCTCGTACTGAGCCATAACACCACAGGTCAGTGTTGATACTTGAGAAGACATATAGGGAAAGTAACAGTCACACGTACCTCTACCTCCCATCCCCCAGCAGGAAAAAGCCCGCTCAGGCGGGAAGACAAGGTAACTGAGTCAATGTAGCGGAGCTTCACCACCTGTGGGCGTGGAACTGCTAGCACTGTGGCCGCGGCCAAGGGAGCCATCGTGAGACGGAGACTAGTGTGCTCTGTCCATTCGAGTTGACTAGGCTGATGCTGTCAATGATCTGCATTGATGAGTCATTAAATACAAGCTTTCCCTGAAATGAAATTGCGGCTCAAAGTCGAGACAAGCAAGTCTTCATTCTCTACTCGTCCGCCTCTCTCTACATTCGCCCAGTTGCCATGGACCTGCCCAGCACTGATGCCCAAGCAAGCCTGACATGGCCCAACTGCCATGAGATAGGACACGGCTGGTGGGCTCCAACTGCAACATGGGGCGTCGAATCAGGACATGGGGTCAGTTTGGTGTGGGTGGTCAACAACCAACCCGATGGAGCAGGTGAGGAGATGGGTGGAAGAGACGCTGCAGAAGTGCTGTGGCAGCATGCCATTCGCTCACACAAAAACTGCCTGCAGATCGTGGTACCTACACTGCCACTCTCACCACTGCCCTGCTGCAGAGTCCACAGAGAGGGAATTCACTGCCAGTGAGAAACCGGGAGTTGTGGTACATGTATTGACCTGCCTATGAACCCCCCATCCATCATCAGTCTCCCCAAGCAATCAATGATACTGGATAAACTGCAGCGATGGACTGGCCGCTCGACGATCCGACATTTTCAGGGGAGGATCTAGACAATGTTTTCACCTACGAATCGCGTGGGCGGACTGGCGTTTGCCGATTTGCTGGCGATGAGGTACGCATCCTGTCAGAGCTTCATCGGGAACGGAACCAGATAATCTGACCGGACTGTAGGACATCTCGGAGCAGTCTCTAGAGGGCAGCAGTCTTGTACCGTGGCTCCAAGACGTACGCTCATCTTGCTTACAGTGTTGTTTCTAGGACGGATCCATGTAAACTAACTTCGCAGTAGATGTCTTCTAAACGAGGGATGCCAGGAATTGTTGCCTTGTAAGCCATTTCCCCTTTCCTCAATCGCACCTAGGATTACCCGTCTGTCGCCGCCATCGACGGGCTCACACGGATTCAGATTAGGAGAACGCGCCGAGAGCAACCTAAAGCATGTCCACAACCCTTTGGCGCTCCGCAATCTTCCGTTTACACGAGATGAGTTTGAGCAGGTTGTCAATTTGTTCTCGTTCCACGGTGACACGGCGCGCGTCATCAACAGGTCCGATTTTGCTTTTTTTAACGACACTATTCCTCTCACCGGCCCCGAGAAGGTGATATGTGAGTTAATGTGATCAATACCGCGTCTTAGAGTGCCAAGTTCAAATCTAACGACTCCTATTGCAAAGATTACTGCTGCAGAACAGAGGGCACCTACCCCGGCGACCTCGCCATCTCCGCCGTCTTCTACCCGGAGACAGGCCACACGGCCGCCATCGTCCTCGGCTGCTCCGACAGCATCTCGGACGAGTTTGCAGGGCGCATCGAAAACTCCGAAGACGCCTTTGTGCATCCCCTGCTCCTCTTCGGGATCCTCATCGAGGTGGAAAAGAAGCGGCATCTGCGTCTGGTAGACACAAAGGTCTTCCACCTGCTCAAGCGCGTCCACGTGCTCAGCCACATGAACAAGATCTCGTCAACGTCCGAGATCAGCAGCGAAAACTACTCGGTCGATCTCTGGATCGACGTCAGCCGGTTGCGTATCGCGCTGCGAGCGTGGCAGCAGGAGCTAACAAAGATTGATGAGCACATCGCCATGCTGGAGCGAGATGTGCTGGCGCGGCCAACAATCGACGATGCCGTCTCTTCGTCTGGTAGCAACACGGATGGGTCAACAACAGCAACGCTGGGGCCTAATATATGGCGGGAGTCTGCCATCGTGGCAGGGCGTCGCATGCAAAAACGGCTAAGGGAAATTAAGACGGAATACGACCTGAAGATCCAAGAGTGCACTATGGTTCTGGATGGCATGGCGCTATCGACGCAGCTGGTACGTAAGCAACATGTTCCCAATCTCCCGTCACCAGTCCGGATTCTGGATGCTGACAAGAAGCCCCCTCGCGGTACTTGTGCGGTCAGTCTTGGAGTCAGATCGGTTACCAAGACACGCAGGCGAACCTCGAGATCGCCAAAGACACCAGACAAGACTCGAGCCAGATGCGATCCATTGCGTTTTTGACCATGCTCTTCCTCCCTGCAACCTTCATCGCTGTAAGTTGCATCATCCCACATCCGTGTGATGAACCCCCACCCCCCCCCCCCCCCCCCCCCCGAATCCGACTCATAATTACCTTCTTAGTCCTTCTTTTCCACAACCTTCTTCGACTTCCATGCCTCCGAGTCAGAGAGCGTCCTCTCTCCGTATTTGTGGATCTACCCCGTGGTGACGGTCATGATCACGGCGATTGTGATGGTCTGCTGGATTTACTTCACTAAGAGGCGCCGTAGCCAGGTATTGAAGCGCAAAGAATGTTGCAGTTGATGGGAGGTTCTCAGTTTGACCAGCCGGCACTGCGACTCCGCTGTTGTCTGGATCCACAGCTGTTTTCAAGTTTTTACAGACCCACCCGAAAATTCACACCTGGACCATGCAAATAATATATCATCTCGTTTGTGTCTCGCGGTGGACGTTCCTCTGGGCTTGCGGACAGTTGACATCGACCTTGACAATCTCGACATTCCACGCGAATGGATGCAGCGGAATACTCTTTAGTGGCCTTCGAACTGAAGCCCCAGGCCAGAACACCATGGAGGTGTGACACACTTGGACGACGGCATCATCATTTGCACACCAGAGAACGCAATATGGAGAAGTCTAAACCTGGATCATGAAAGGACAGTCGCAGTGTTAACTATTTCAGAGAAAAGAAAAATCGAAAAGATATCTGGTAGATAGAATCCCATACAATCCTAACAGCTGACTCGCGTCGTCCGTCACAAGTTCAAACTCTCTGACAATCCCTCACGCCGAGTTCAGTGACTAAACTTCAGTCATCTCTGCGCTGTTCTGTTTTGCCAGTTTTTTTGACACTCCTCCACTCCATGGCCAGGCTTCCCAAAATAGTGAGTGACGATGCGCAGATGCTGACAATGTAAACGCGTGTGATGGCGTTGTTGAAGGCCTCTAGGACTGGACGTTGAAGCTGCGGTGGAAGCCTTGAATAGATGCCCGTTGCACCGGTTTGGAGGAGATCAGTTGGTTTCATGTCCAGATCCGCGCCGGCGAGCTGTGTCTCGAGATTGGTGATAAGTCTGTTGCTGAACACGGCTTGGGACACGGCGAGGAAGACGGATGCCCCGAGGGTCTGCATAAAAACAACCAGCGATGATGCAATTGGAACGTCGTCGATGGAGAGGACGGTCTGAACGGCCATCACTGGCTGTTGGAGCCCCATTCCGATTGCGAGGCCGGCGAGAGCTTCATACCCGAACCACTGACCGAAGGTGGCGTCCACGGTCCAGGTCGACAACAAACCTTCGGCGATCGGTGCGAGGACGGAGGAAAGGAGCATAAACGGAGCATCTAGGGGAAACTGTGAGGACTTTATGGTGATAAAATGGATTTAAAACACTCACAGTACCCAAAAGCCGTCACTAGCCCGCCGCAGATGATGACCATGAGGACAACACCCACAACCATCGGTAGTAGCCTAATTCCCGAGTCCACTGCACTCGCCTGGCGGATTGCCTGGTGCCAGAGGGGCGTGTAGTAGATGAGGACAAGAAAGGCAGCCCCGTTGAAAAAGGCGAACCACGCCGCGGCGGCAACGCTTCGTTGCATGATGATGCGAGGGGGCACAAATGCCCTATCCTTCCTCCGGAACTGGACGATACCGAAAGCGATCCCCAACACGCCAGCCAACACGAACAGGGCGATGACGCGGCCGCTGCCCCACGGATACGTCGAGCCTCCCCATTGCAGAGCGAGCAGCAAACTTACAACAGAGGGGATAAACAAGATGATGCCAAACCAGTCGATGGACTTTACCTTGGTCAGAAACGGCAGATCGTCGACAGCCGGTCGGTTTGGGGGCGTGAAGAAAACGGCGATGGTCAGCACGGTAACGGCGCCAAAGGGCAGGTTGATGTAGAAACACCAGCGCCATGTCAGGTGGTCAGTGAAGACGCCGCCGAGCAAGGGTCCACAGACCGAGGCGATGCCAAACATGCCGCCCATAGCACCGAGGAACATGGGTCGTGTGCGTAGTGGCACAGAATGGGCGATAATAATGAGGCCGCCGGCCAAGATGCCCGAACCACCGAGCCCGGCGACGGCCCGACCGATGATTAGGGCCGTGCTGGTTGGGGCGAGTGCGCAAACAAGGGAGCCGAGCTCGAAGACACCGACGGCGAGGAGGAAAGTGTATTTAATAGAGAAGTAGGAGTAGGCTGTACCGTAGAAGAGCTGGAAGGACGCGGTGGTGAGGAGAAAGACTTGATTGGACGAAACGGAATTAACAGTGGTGACGAGAGGGGATATGGAAAGAAAGAGAAAAAAAAAACATACCGCTGCCGTACCAGCCAATGTCGGTGACGCTACCAAACTCGTCTGTGATCCTGGGGATGGCATTCGCTACAATGGTTTGGTCCTGCATCCGGGGAGAACCGAGTTAGCATTGTTCGTCCAGATGATGGGAACTGGCAGACCAGAGCGAAGAGAAAGACAGCAAAGCAGAGCCCAATAGCAATGAGGACCAGGCCGAGTCGAGACGGATATTTTGGCTCCGAGTCAGGCGGAAGTTGTTGTTGTTGAGAGGTCTTCTCTCCCACCCCCTGTGAAGGCGAAGAAGCCTCGTGGATGTCGCCGGTGTCCATTTCTGTCGAAGCCTTCGAGATCAGAGGGTGCGGTATGGCAGCGAAAGTTAGAAACTCATTTGGCACAACTGATGGGAAATATCAGGAAGTACGATCTTTTATCGCCTGGGAGCCTCAATCAAGGACCTCTTGAAGATGCTGTACGTACTTTCTCACGTCGCACAGCAGGGATCGCGTTGCCTGCTAAAAAGAGTTTAGCGCGGTGATAGATGCTCAGAGGGTCGGAGGGGCACACCTGTATAAGTGACCTGGTGACCCCACCCCCGCATTTGACGACAGTCCATCGCAGCATGATTGACATCGCACTGCCTTCCGAAAAGACTTCCAAGTTTACACATTTCAGGGATGAGTCCTAGCGCCGGGTACGAGGTCGTGCCCCTTCAGCCGGTTCCTCGGTCGAAGGGCTGCATTACCTGCACATCCCGCAAGACGCGTTGTGGTTCGCTTCAAATCCATTCCGTCCACGCGACGAAAGAAAAAAAAAACAGCACGGCTAACATCCTCTGGCATGCAGATGGCAGACGCCCGACTTGCCAAGCATGCGAGCGTCGCAAGCAGGTCTGTCACGGCTACCGCCGAGGTGATTTCGTCTTTATGAACGAAGGGTGGAGGGCACCGGGCGTGGCCTCTCCTGCTCCCAAGCCGAACGCGACCTCGGAAATTCTGCCGCCTCCCTCCCGGCCTCTTGCCTCAGACCCTCGCTTGATCTATGTTTCTTTCTTTCTGTCGCAGTTCACCCACGACCCGCCCCCAGAGGCCCTGATAATGATAGACAACTGCCATCGCTATCTCGGTATGTTGCTCGGCCCTCCGGCATTCGACCGCGGCAGCAATCCTCTTCCACACGCCGCAGAGGCTCTTGTCATGAGCCATTTCGGCAAGCTAAACGCCTCACCCCAAACCGTCCACAACAGCATCGCACCGTATGTCAAAGCCCTCAAGGCCTTATCCGCCAAGCTGGCCCATTTCCAGCGCGTAGGCACCAGCTGCATAGAAGAAGAGGAGGTGATGCAACTCGTGTTTGCATGTCTCTTCTTATCATTCTGGGAGGTGGGTTGAGTACCCTTTCTTTGCGGCGTCTGCCTTGCTTCTGACATTCCTCAAAGCTTGCCATGAACCCCCAGGGCACGGCCTGGCAGAAACACGCCCGTGGCTTGGCAAATATCATCCAGTGGCGAGGGCCCCAGGGTTTCCAATCCCCCCGAAGCCTCCAGATTATCATCATTGTCCGGCTTTTTATTGTAAGCCACCCCGTCACTCTCGCAGGTACTATTCCAGGGGCTCGCCCCCAATCGCCAACACACTTCCCAGCTTCTCGAATCTGTCTCGTCAAAGCAGCCAACGTTCCTGTCAGAGGAAAAGTGGCAGAGGTTTCGGAACTTCCATCCCCGCCTGCTCCCATGGCAACCAGCCCGGATCACGGACGACACAACGGAGCCGAGAACCGCCACCGGCCCCCGACACTACCTCGATTTCATCTTCGACCACCTAATCATCGTTTCCAACCTGACAGCCGAGTTTGCCAACGGCCTAACAAGGAATGTGTCAAGCAACGAGGACAACACGAGCCGTCCAATGCGTCGCTCGATGAGCTCCGCAATATCACTGCAACGCATACAGGCAGAAAGCCTAGCGGCCCTAGAGCGTCTGGAAATTGTCCTTGCCCAAATGATGACCAACATCGGCGGAGCTCTTGTCAACACAACAAGCCACAGCACCCAAAAAGGCCCCTGCTGGGGAAAGCCGCTAGAGTACAACCTCGCTGGTCTCTGCCGGACAGCTGCCGTCACCCTCCGTCTGCTCGTGTGCCATCTCATTGAGGAACAGCAACAAGAACAACAACAACAGCAGCAACAAAAACAAAAACAACAACAACTTGTTGATTCCCCGGAAATACCGCCGTACAACAACAACCCGGCCGACAGCCGCGAAGGGGGCGCCATGCTAGCGGGACATCGTGTTGCACTCATGGCTCACGTGGAAGCCATTGTTAACATGATTCCCTACAGCGCGCACAGCAATATTTTTGGGGTGGCTCCCTTGTGCTTTGTTCCGGCCTTCCGTGTCGCCAAAGTTGTGCTGGCTCGCGAGTCAGCCGCTTTGCGCACCGAGGGCGGCAGGGGCAGTGAGGTTGCTAGGTGTCTCGCTACCGAGGCGCTGATTCAACGGCATCTGGACTTTGTTGCAAGTCGAAAGATTCCCATCAAGGTAGACATCTGAACACCTAGGTGCAGTTATTAGTGTGCGATGCTGCCATCAAGCATCTGGCCTTTGATTCTCAATGGAAATGCAACACTTTCTCCCTGAAGAGAAATCGAAAGCATGGCAACCCTCTGCAAGCCACACCTCACGCGCCAACGTTTGACTACACAGCCCGTGATGTGACAACATTTTAAAGGCCTGCATGAGCATATGCGCTGGGAGCTGGCCATGACGCAAGAGTAGCGTTTCTGGATGTGTCGGAACCCATAGCGAAGACGATGGAGCGAGGCATCTTCGTGTGCCAAGGGGGCAATCGCCGGGCTCAGCTATCACCACGCGCTAGCCCCGGTTCCCAACCCTCCTCCGAGCCTAGCCCCAGAATGGATACATGGCCATACTGTTGATGCGGAGATCGTTGGTGTCTCTACTGGTAACAGCGCGTTGGCTGAGCCTGAGTAGCTCGCGCTCTTCCTAGCCAAACAGTGGCTTGACGAGCACGCCGATGACGATGTGGATGCTTGATCAGCATTGGTCCCGTTGATGGAATGCTGAGGTTTGTTAAGTTACGTTTTGGGACAGGACCATCACTGCATTCTCCCCGTTCGTCATTTGGGGCGGGTTAGAGTTTGAGCCGGGAACGTACGGCGTTGGCTTGTTTTGGGAGGGGGGTGTTCTGGTGCTGGCGTTTCGGGGTTGAGTGGCTGAGATAATCAATTGCATTGTTGAGATTTTCCCAGGTACCGTCTTTGCTTTCCTTTGTGTTTCGTCATGATGTCCGCACCCGTTAAGTTCGCTTCGCTTGGTGAAACTTTCCGGGTCTTATTGATTCCACAGCTTAATCATGCGGCGGAAGTACAAAAAGCTACAGATAGCTGTCAGACAAGAAGAGTCCCAAGAAGCGAAGAAGGGGGTTTCGCCCTCCCGACAGCAACATGTATACGCTGTGCTATTACACACCATGAATACCCAAAACTCCGCCGCCTTGCGCGGTACTGATGACCTTTCTCGAACGTAGAGTTGTCTAGGTAGGTACACACTACTATTGAGACGAAGCCCCGAGCCAAGCCACGCTAGAACTCACAACACCTCCCCAGTCACCCATATCCTCGGATTGTCGCCAGACCTCACACTCTTGTCTGGCCATGTCCAGACTATCTGCAAGGACAGCATGAGGCGTGGGAAACGCCGTCACTCCCCCGTTGCTGCCCGAGACACCTGGCATCATACTACCACCCCTCGCGATGAGGCCTTGTCCGTGCCCATTCCGGCCAGACCAGCATTCCCACTGCCGTTGCCTCGCCGCCCGAGCCTCGCGTGCTTGGCCCCACAGCCGCTTCAAGACCTCAAATTGGTACGAGCCGCCACTGTTTCCGTTGTCCTCGCGCTCCGAGCACCGCCACCGCCGGAACGACCTCTCAGCAACGTTCCACACCCTTGCCTGGTGCTGCTGCTGCTGTGGGGACGAAGAGCAGAGATGGCCAAGGACAAACCGCAACGGCCAAAACTGCATGTACCCCCGCATCAGCCAGCTCCACTGGGCAGCCTGCGGCTCGACTTGTAGTATTGAGGGTTGTGCGTCGAGGATGTCTACCGCTGCTGCGAAGAGCTGCTCCGGAGGAGGAGCCGGAGGAGGGGAGAGGTAGTGCCATGAAGAAGAAACGTGGTTGTCGTCGTGGTTGCCTTCAGGAGGAGGCCACTGGCCGTGCACCCGGAATCGCAACTCCATGATCAGCACGTAGGCGACATGTTTGGCAAGCCAGTGGACCCCCAGCGTGCCATCGCAGTGCCGCAGATAACGTTCCCAGACTCCCTTCTCGCAGACATCGATGACGGCCTCCTTGTGCTGCCGTGTTGACGTGGCGTGCACCATCCTCGTCGCGGCGGCGATTTCGAACTGCAGCAGGGCGAAGCTCACCTCGGTCCAGCCCTGGTGCGGCGTGGGCGGTCCGCCCATCCGGTGGTGCAGATCGACGTCTCTTGCGTTGGTGGGCTGGTGCTGCACGGGAAGGACGGGGAGCTCTGCTGGCGCCGCCCCCGGCACGGAGCTGCTACCGTGGCCGAGGTCCTCGCGCACCCGGTGCTCGAGGTACCAGTGCACCATTCGGAGGCGCTTGAGCATCTCGCGCTCGAACGGCGAAGCCATCATGGTGGAGGTGGTGGTTTCCGAGATGGCCGCTGATGCTAAGCGACCTGCCATGCCCAACAGCGTCCAGGCTCGGTGAGCGTCCCCGACGAAGCGGCTGAGTCCGATGTAGAGCAGGAAGGCTTGAAGCGTCGTGAGGTCCGACGTGGTGAGCAGCTTGGCCCTCGCCAGAGCGTGCTCCACCGCGCCTTTGTAAGCTGCCACGGCGGACTGCTTGGGGATTCCGCCACAGCAGGCCGAGGCATCGTCGTCCGACATGCTGCACAGCGAGGCGAGATAGATGGAGAAGGCGATGGCCGATTCGCCGTCGCTCAAAGCGGTGGGGTTCAGCGTGGCCGTCCCGAGCAGGGCCTCGACGCTCGGCCGGTGCAAGACCTTCATCACCGGGTCGATGTTTTGGAAGAAGACGTTCTGGTAGACGGCAATCTGTGCAGGTGGAGGGTGGAGCAATGATGCATCAAGAGCAAAGGTGTCGAAGGGGAACTGAGAATGCTGAAGCCCAAGCCTCGCCGTGAGTGTCCTCTGGAGGCAGTCTGCTAAAACAAGCTGCAACCCGCGCGTCGCTTCCGGCGATGGCGGTGCGATGGCCGTGAGATTGGCTTCCTGTCCGATAAGCTTTGCTAGTTCGGTCAGGCCTGCCACATCGGCTAGCGCCCTCCGACACGCGTCCTCCACAACCTGGGGGCTCAATGCGTGATCTGCCGGCGGCTTCGTTCTGACCTCGCTCTGGCCGCCTGCTTTCGGTTTCAGTCTCGACGAGCTTGCTGCCTTGCCAGGAAGGCCGCGGCGGCAGGTTCTCTTTGGCGAGGGATAAGAACAAGTAATGTTCCACGCAGTGCAGGTTGCACACGGCGTGCCCCGGTCGCATTTGACCTTTCGTGTCCGACAAGCCGTGCACGCCTTGGGTTTTAGAATCTCTGTGGACGGAGGACCGCCTGAAGGTCGGAGGGCACGCATGTTGCTTTGGGTAGGTACGTGTTTTAGAAACTACCTGACAGTTCTCAGATGACTGCGAACAAGAGAAGAGGCGGCGGTTCCTTGTTCAACTTGCCCAGTCGCCACAGGTGCCCTGGTGCTGGTGCCCTTGGGGCTTGGGACGGAAGGACAATCCCACCGGCGCTGCACATCACCCGTAAGCAAATGGCATTCTGGATGCTGGTTGAAAGTTCCCGTATATAAGTGGGTCGCCAAGCTGCACCGCCCCTTTCTCGGGAATCTCGCAGATCTCGCAGAACTCGGTGGTTTGCTCTTGTGTAGCTCTACCTAGGCTCTGATTGGTCTACTAAAACATGGGAATGGCATCAATGCCAACTGACTTTTGTCAGCTCTTCTCATTGATGGGTGACTCGACCGGAAGACTGCTTCCCGGCTCTGACGGATTACCGTGACGCAGAGGAGGGAGGCATCCAACGTGAAGACGGCCCGGGGAACTTTCCAGTTCTTGCATCAACTTGAGGACTGCGTAGGTACTGCAGAAAGCAAAACTGCGTTAGCAGGCCAGGATGTGTTATAAAGCCTTCGGTCCCAGACCAACGAAGCTCTTGCTCCTGGGCTATCTCGTTTCAGATCGAGCAGCTGCAAACAGTTAGCATTTCTTCCCTGACCTATCCGTCATCATGTCATCCAAAATCATCTTCGGAGATCTGCCTAAGGTCCCTTCCCTCGCGACAGCTCACGGGACATCGATGGGCCTCGCCTTCGTTGTATTCTTTCCCATCGGTGCCTTTCTGATCCGCTCCGTCAAGTCGAAACACACCGTCTGGATCCACGTATCTTGTCAGTTCATCGGGCTGGCACTCACGGTTACGGGCCTGGCCACAGGCATTCGCGTTGCTAAGATCATCGACCGGGTACGGCTACCGTGGTCCTCTTCCCTCCACTTATTATCCATTGACTGACTGGATGGCCACCCACCACACAGCTACATAACAACACCCATACTATCCTCGGCACAGTGATTGCCGCCGGTCTTTTACTGCAGCCATTCTTTGGGTATATGCACCATCGTCGTTACATTCGCACGCAGCAGCGTTCGGCTTGGGCGCCACTCCATGTGTGGTACGGCCGTGCCTTGCTTCTCCTGGGGATCCTCAACGGTGGACTGGGGCTGCAGCTGGCATCGGGAAGTCCAGCCTACAGCAGGGCTGGCATGATAGCCTACTCGGTTTTGGCCGCAGTGGCGGGGCTCGCGTTGTTGGGATTGATCGTCCACACACACGTGGCGAAGACGAAGGCAGATCAGCGTGCAAAGGTCGACGCGTGAGTGGTCACGTCGGTAACAGGCTAAGTTCCAAATGACTCCTTTGGCCAGGCAACTCACCCGACCTCAAGTCCAATGGAGCCATGGTGCCATGGATGAAAAGATACCTTACATTACGAATGAGAGAGCACTGAAAAGCTACCAGGAGGCCATCAAAGTAGGGCAGCCCTCCCGATTTATCCTGATCCATAATACTTCCGAATCTATGATGTTTACAATCTAATTCGCCGTATGCTCGCATGCGCTTATGCAAAACAACTGTGATGAGCACGGCCTGTAATGCTGTGGCAATGATATTCGGACCTTCCTAACTTGACGTAAGGCTTGCTAAAAGGTATATAAAGAGTGCCATGCTCAGGACGGTATGGCATCAAGACAATGGGAGCATCACAAGCCTTCAACCTAGCCGCACAGACAAGCCAAATCCAGAATCTAGCAAGCATACCGCTACCATGTTTCTCAAACCCAAATTGTCACCGCCTTCACCCTCGCAAGCAGCACCTTTGCCTCGCCAAACGCTCCAATAGCACGTGCCAGATTATCAAGGACTCTCTGTGGCATTACATAGTGACGATTCCCAGCAACGGCCATCGAGGCTGCAGCAGCGCCCTGCTGGATAACATCGGCAGTACAGGATACCAGCCTCAAGACTGGGGTGCGAGACCTCTGGCCAATCGCAATTGCAAGACATCATTTGCCCTACCCGCAGGTACCGCAGATGCTGTCAATAGGGGTTTCCAAGCTGCTTTTGGCGGTACAGCTGGGTGTTGAGAGCGAGGTGGATGAGCAGAAGTACAAGTTGATAAGAGGGTGAATATCTTTTTATTATAGTAGGCCTACTCACACTCGTTTGATTATAAAGTTCTCCTTGCCGGCATCGCTTCTGGCAATATCATACAGACTTGTGATGAATGACTCGCTCTTGGCTGTAGGAAAACCCACAAGGATGAACGGCAACTAACTCGCTTCCAGTCTCAGAGTAACCGGGCCCCGGACGTCGCGTAAACCCTGCTGGAGGTTCTTGAAGGGCAAGCCATCTTGCAGCTATCTTAGGAGCTTCGGTTTTCCGCATGGGTTATGTTGCTTGACAGGCAGCTTCGGACGGGGCGTCAGTGCTGGTAAACCGCTTTTCGGCCAACGTGCAAGGGACAAATTGTAAAAAGTATCGGTGAGACGCCCGAACTCACGATGCTTCGGTGAATCAACGATGAAAGACAAGACGATGAGTCGGATGGCTAGACTAAGTTTCGCGAATCTAACAGGCGCATGCCAAGATTCACCGTCTACTTACATCCCAGCTGAGGAGCCAATGACAGTTGCAGAGAAAACTTGGCGATTTATTTTTCTACAAAGTACTACGTTATGCTTATGCTCATCATTGGAAACCAGACACCTAACCTCAGTCCCAGCAACTATCGCTCTTTCCGGAACCTCCATCATGGCATCCTTTGTCGCAGACACCCCGGTAAACAATCCAGCCGTCGCCGCCGCAGTGGAAGATAGATTGTTGCGTGTTCCATACCGTCAGGGATTTGTCGTTTCTCTTAAGTTCGTTGTATATCTCGGTCAGATAGTTTCCTGCTCCATGTTTGTGTCAGTGGTCATACACTAAACAGACACAATGACGCGTATTTTGGATCTCTCTTACCTTTTTTCAGAAGATTATAGCCGCAATAGTCCAGCCCTTCTGTGCAAGCTTTGGCCGTAGTGATGGCGGGGAGAACGCTAAGAGCGCCAAGAAGGACGGTGCTAAGTTTGACCATTCTCGCGGCAAAGGTGGATGTTGGGAGTTGACTGAAAGTTGCAGGCTTGAGTGTTGAAGAATTCAGGGCGAGAAAGTGGAGATTGTTTTAATGGTTGTTGTATGCAGTGCTGAACATCGTGGATTAATTGAAGGTGCGGAGGCTAGGTACTTTGCATCTATATATCTCTTTGGTCTGTATTTCTTAGCCTATGCTTTCTCGTTGAGTGGTGAGATATGAAATGAACTAATGTCGAGCAGCATCCTACAGCCACCAAAACATTTCACCGGTCAACAAAGTAAAAGCCATGGACATTGGTGTAAACTCTCAAAGCTCTCCACAAAGTTCCCCGCTTCAGAATTACCTTCCAATAAATATCCCCAAACCTCGGCCCTTGTCCGCTTCCAGGCGCACCCGCCTGACACACTGCCTTCTATTTTTATGGGGCGCATGGCAACCGCAAATGCATTGCGCATCCAAGAGTCAACTCCGCCCCATTTGCACACTGCATCGGCCCTTCCGAGCTAATTCGATTGAAGCCCTTCTCTCATGTGGGTCCCGACGTTTTGGGGAACGCGAAGTGATCCACCTAGTCGACAACGTACGAAGTACACCGCGTATCCAAATTTTAAAATATGCTGTGTTATTGCGCAGTTCTTGATTGCGCGAAGAAGTACGAAGAGGCGTCTCACCAGCAAATTGGAGACCACGATGTAAAAACCCCATATGTCGGCCCTGGTTGGCGATTGGTTTCGATACGCATCATTTTGCTCTCACTCAATTAATAAGTCAGCGAGACTAGATGGGGAGCTAAGGAGGTGCTGGTGAGTACTCCTATCTTCAATGGAATATTCAGCGGCGTGACATCATTACCTGTTCAAAGTCCGACACTCGGACTTTCCCGCAAATAACAGCAAAAACGAATAGGACAACAGACCTGATGCCACTGACGAGGGCGAGGAGACCGAAAGACTGGATGGCATCGACAACGACTCCGATCACAATTATCACTATTCGTACTCCCGGTACTTCGCTCCCGATCCGCGCTTCAGCTGCTTCCAGCATGAGGGCAATGGAAACGACCGTGACTCCGACGACGGCACCGAGAAAGACAAGAACACCGAGATTTCCGACGACAACAGTGTGCGCAGAGAGTTCCTCCAGCTTCAGATTGATTCCTCCTCGGACGAGGAGGACATAAATTTCGACCCCCTTGATGAGGAGAGTGAGACGGATGAGGACGACTCTAGCTCGTTGAGTGAAGATGATTCGGATGATTCGGACGATAGCTCCGACGATAACACCAAGGACTCAGAAGAGGAGTACGTCAAGATCCCAGAGCATGACAACGAGTAGGAGGAGCGGAGGCTTGGTGTTTGAGTTCGGTGCCTATTGAGGCGCAAAAAAGTACATAGGTACCTACTACAGCACACGGTCTACAAATACGGCCAGGATTTGAGGAAGAAACAGAAGAATTTGCAGCGCTGCCAGTGAACTTCTCAATTTTGAGCCTGCAATCGTTTGCCAAATGTGCTTTCCGTTTTGTTATAGAAGGATCGAAAAAATTCAGTCCAAATTGTGAATTTGAACGACGGAATGAACCCAGGAGTGAACTTGCAAAGCTCAGTCAAAATTTTCCAACTTCCAGGTTCTAATCAACTTTGACGGCCGTGTTTGAAAAAAATTCTGGGTTGCGATTCCTGGCGCAAACAGAAGCGGGGATCTCGTCCGAACTTCACGCGGTACCTAAACAGGTCGCAGTCTGGATCCTAGCTCGCCGCCAGACTCTTCATCTTCCTACCAAATTGCCGCAGCCCTTTCTTTTAGGTCTTCAGACTTTCATTCATTCCCCACCTGGCGCAGATCAGCGAACAAGCCAGCTGCCACCACAAAGACAACAATCCATATTCCACGAAAGGCAAATCGACCAACATGGCAGTGGAGAACGCGGCTCCCCAGGCGGGCGGCGACCTGAAGGGGGAGGCTGCCGCTGGCAGCGCAGAGCCTGCGCAGCCCGAGCAGCCCGAGCAGAATGCTGCTGGCGCAGACGGCAACCCCGCGAATGGTAGTGAGCCCGTGGCTACAGCTGCCGATCGCAACCCTGTTCTCGCTCGCCAGGCGGAGCGATTCTTTGCCATCATCAAGCACCGCGTCCTCTGGGATAAAGTCCCCCGCGTGGCCATTGATATGGCCGTTGAGTGCGGTAAGTCTCAAATCCGCCCGGCAGTTCAATGTCAAATTCTTGATGTGGCGCTAACTCCTCGGTGCCTCAATGATAGCCGTCATGGGCGATCCGGTTCTACGCATACAAGACACCGACAATTTGATGCAGCGCAAGGTTGACAGGGTGTATTCCTTCGCCAAGTTTCTACTCGAGTTGAATATCAGCGCCACTGATCTGTATTCGATGACCGATGCTGGTGAGTTTGGGTATTTTCAACATGGCATAGCGAAAGCAGACGGAACTGACTTTACACCAGCCATGATGGGAGCCGATATGCCGGCGCTCAACCTTCCCGAATCCAACCCCCGTGCCTAAGGATCTGCAATGAATGGCTGCTGTTTGCGGGGAATCGCATCGCAACGTTGGAGGTCGAGCGTAATGGGCAATCCTAGGCTCTAGCAACTGGCATTGTTGTCTGAGACCACAACGTGCGAATGGTCTCGTTTCTATTTTCAGGGCAAACAGGGAATATTGCGCCAGTTTTGGACTTTCAAAGGGGACAAACAAGACAGAGGAGGGCATAGACAAAGATCATTACTGGCAGAGTGATACCCATTCACATCAGGTCCCTAGCATTACCTAGTCATAGCAGCTCTATACCCTTGTTTACGGAGCGGATGTGAAAAGATTAAGCGACTGATATATCGGCGCTTCGTCCGCGGCAGTGGTGCCCTCTCCATGTAAGTTGACAGGTTCGTACATCCGACCTTTATCCACAGCAGAGGGTGAGCACCTGGTATAACGCGAACTATGAGAGTCAGGTTTGTGGAGAAACAATGCACGTGAGCATCGGTGACTGTGTCTTTCTCTTTGGTGATTGAAGGCAGATGCCTAGTTTGGGGAAGAACAAGCCTCCATTATTTGCCAAATCTAACCGCTACCCATGCCCCCCAGGGGATGGGCTGGCTAACCTGGAGGATTGGAAGCACATCATCGAAGACTCGCAATCTGGGGGAGAACCCAAATCAAAGGGCCACAGGTCATCATCCTCAGGCCTCTGAAGCTCCCCGAAGAAATGGAATGCCAAAGGTTCGTCGTTCGCCTCTTGCGAGTTCCCAATGCCCACGCTTTCCTCCATATCGATGACCCTTGGCCGCTTGGTGCAACGATCACTTTCCGATGAGTTGTCGGAACCTACTTCGGAGCCAACTTGGCTCCTCTCACAACGGAAGTCTTGCACAAGTTCTTTGAGAAAGCTTTGGAAGAGATCTTCCATCCTCCTGTCATTCTTCCCCGCCGATACATCCGAAATGGTGTGGGCAATCCGTGTAATTCTCGCCGAGTCGCACGAGAACTCAACAAATGCATCTAGGGCATCATCTACCTTGTCTTGCTCGACGACTGAAGTGGATAGACGGATTAGCATGGGGTGCGTTTGCATGTGAAAAGGCCGGCCTACATGGTGAAGGGGGGCTTCTCCCGAATTGGACCTCGAAGAGCTTGTTCCATTTCTCAACATCCAACATTCGTTTACTCCTTCGAGACAGCAATGCCTCTGCATTCACGTTGGATCGCAAACATGGGTCAAGCTTGAGTGAGCTGTGCTTCGCCTTGACGTGCTCCCTAGAGGCAGCCAACTTGTTAGGCATTCTTGCCCAGGCGTGGTCAGAGGTGCCACAGGGAAGAACGTACTTTGTTCGATGAAAGTTATGCCATCCTTTTGAACAGAGGGGATCGAGACTCGAGTGATCTGGGTATGCTTTTTGGAATGGGCAGGCAAACAGCCGCCCAGGGGGCGTAGGATATGGTGGTGGGATATCGGGTGAAGACGACCGCTTCCTGCTCGCGGGGCGGATCATCTGCATGACAACAACGTCTCACGGAGGGGACCCCGATGTCGGTGTCGGTGGTAATTACTGGATCAAAGAATCGAGTTCAACGGAACGCAGGCAGCCTTGTACTGAGTGGGATGATAGAAGAGCAGGTAGGGGTCTTAAGATATCGGGGGGATCGCGGAGAGTAGATCAAATACCTACGCTTTAAATACGTTTGAGAAGAGGCGACGAAGAGCGGCGTGCGCAGGCGGGACGAGCCTGAGGCCACGCCCAGAAGGAGGTCATCAGGGACAGCTGGACCAATAAAAGCCGCAGAGGATGCGCGGTGGTGGCGCACCCATCAACGCACAGTGTGGCAGCCAAAACAGGGGTCTCCTGTCCCACCCCACCCACACACGCCGGTCAGCGTGCATATGGCAGCCAAAAAAAGAGAACAAAGACGGATGGTTCCATTGTTCGCTCGAAGCTGCGACAACGAGAAATCACTCTAAATCATCCCCACGGCTCCAACTGGAGCACCGCATGCTTTCGAGTACAATGTATCTAACTACGAACTTCGAATTTCACTTGGTACGTACCCCGTTCGGGCACCGCCTCCTTGCCCCTTCCTTGGCGGAAATGAGGTTGTCTGTCGGGTGGCCCGCATCACACCGACTAGTGACTTGACCACGCATGTGTCCCCAATCTGTAGCATGCACGAAGCATTATGCCGCTGGCTTATCTCTGGAATCCTGGTATCTCCGCTGATAAGTGGTCAAAGAGACAGGGAGCATTCGGTCAACTGGCACCTCTTACCAAGCCACCGCAGACCGGTTACGGCGTTGACCAATGCAGCGTCGGGTACTGCCATCAACCGAGCCCTCCTTCACTGAAGCGGGGGTGACACACTCCTCATCTTGGCGCCCGATCGGCCAGGAAGTCTTGATGCCGGAGGGCGAGGGGTGCGTGAGGGTGTGCCCCATCGCTGCCAGCCTGATCGTGCTCGGTTTTGGGGGGTTTCTTGACCCCCCGGCGACGCTTCCCTTCTCCTTTCCCCCCCTTCTCTCGTCAGTTTCCCAACCCAAAGGCCCCATACCTGCTGCCAAGCCCATTTCTCACCAGCCCACAGCACTCAATGGCTCAAACCCGGTTGTCTCCGAGCTGTGGGCTGGTGACCCTGCTCAGGCATGGCGCCGACCACGGAGCGGAGGTCTTCAACCTTAGGTAGAAGTGGTCCTAGCTGCCCTGGGAGTCGCGTTTGGGGAATAACTGACCACTTGGCCGCGTAGTATTCCATCATCGTCGTTCCGGTCCCCATGTCCAGTCGCCGCGACCGGCGTGGAAGCTCTTCGCTGGCGAAACACGGTCAGAATGCGCACGAGGACTTCCCCGGGTCAAACCAGTCCACGCCGACCAGCACAAGAGGACTTTTCGGGTCCAGGAAGCCCACACCCACCAGCACAAGAGAACTTTCCGGGTCCAGCCAGCCAGTTGAGTAGCGGCAACCAGCTAGGAAGGTCCCTGCGAGCTCCTGTGAGCTCCTGTGAGCTGCACTCGGGATTATTGGCCCGAACAGCCAGTCGAGCCACAGAAAATTGGCATGCGCCCTAACGCTCCCGGCCACTTTGGTTCCTCAGGACTCCCCCCCACCATCGTGAAGCCCCTCACCATTGCTCTGTGTCGCATCGCACCTCCCAATACCAACAGATTCGCGACATCGAGTGCGAGGAACAAGTAGACTTGTGAGTGTATGGATCTCTTCTTCGTACCCCCCAAACACGGCGTCGTGCGAGGGATGGGGTAGCGACATATTTTTGTGCCGCGCAGGCTTGTACCGTGGCTGTCGCGCCCCTAATTGCCGAGATGTCCACGGGGAGGAGGAAACCTCGCTCTCGGCTGTCTGGATGCCCCTTTATCCCTTCTCCGTTATTGATGACATGACATATATGGCATCGCGCACCTTGACGTCGCACTAAGCGGTCACGGCGACAATGGTCGCTCGGTGGAGAGCGCGAGCCTGCTCGAGACACTCGTCTCGTCTGGTCTCGTCTCTCCGTCGAATCCCACCGACTTCTCGTCAAGTGACAGAGGCCAAGACGCCCATCGATGTTTGACCATCCGACGTGCCGTCACCGCCGTCGTTGCCGTCATCGTCGTCATCCTTGGCTTCGGCGCCATCGTCATTACCGTCGTCCACGGCCTCGTCGTCGCTGTTGTCAATTCCATCGCCGTCAATGCCGTTGTCGTCAACGTCATCATCGTTGTCACCGTCGACATTGTCATCGTCGACCAGCGGCCAGTATCACGACAAGTAACCAATGGATCAATGGATGCTGACAATGGACGATAGTGATCCAGAATCGAAAGACAACAGATAAAGATCTGTCGAAGATGAATCGAGCCTGCAAGGTTGCCACAGATATGTTAGCGGCTGCAATGGTTGCCGCCGCCGCAACCGGAGCCACCGCCGCAGTCAACGCGTTTGCCCAGCGGCTAGAGATAGCCTCAAAGGGTAAGCCAACTCCTTCACGCTGCTTCGATGGAGGAAGCCCGTCTCACAGCGCGCGCCGCCTCCTCGGGGGGATCCATCATGCCTTATCAGGGACATTTGCCGGCGCAGAAAAGGTAGGGAGACATAAGGGACAAAAGGAAGTGCACAAGGAGATCAAACGACAGAGGGAATGATGACAGCGTACCTGTTTCCCATTGCACTTGCATCCGAGCGTTAGGGCCGGCAGAAGGACATGCTGATGATGGGTCTTCCATGAATAGCTTCCGCTGTGCCCACCCAGGAGGGCAGCAGTAAACCCCCGGCACGGCCTGAAGTTCTGGTCGCCGTGAAGGTGATCGTCGAGAGCACGCCCCCCCCCGACAAGTAAGTACACTCCAGACCGGCACCCCTAGATATCAGCCAGTACCTCCGTGTAGGTCGGCATGACGCTCGCCGTCCTGAATGTCTTTCCCGAGCGGGCCGTCGGGTTGGGGACTCTGCTGTTTGTCCATTGCTGATGCTTTTGTCCCTCAGACCGTAACTCGGCGCGGCTCGCAGCGGAGGTGTTATAGAAGTTGTCCGTTTTTGTTTTGCATTATTTCGGGAGGCGGTTTCGGGCGTAAGGTTTTGGAAAACAACAACAAGAAAGCATTGTTCTGCCGGGCTGCTTCGCAAGGTTAGAAAGGTTGGCTTTAGACTGTTTGGGGGGAGCATGAGAACAAACAGACCTGTAAAAACATGAGCTCTCTGCTTTTTAATTCGATCCACTCTTCCCCGTCTATCATGAATAAGTGAGTAAGGTTCGATATGGGAGGAACTGACTGTTCATCGAAGACATGTTGATGGCAAACGCGCCTCCAGCCTGCTGATGGGGCTGGAATTGGCCAATCAGCTGCGCGGAAGTTGCCCCCCCCACCCCCCCCCCCCCCACCCCCCCCCCCGCCGCTGTGCGGGTCGTCTGCTTCCCGCCCCCTTTCCTT
>Ga0247758_1000719_pt1 | contig 28556 bp, 18 predicted proteins | sample UWRJL156409C4_FD_180950 | JGI IMG/M metagenome (GOLD analysis project Ga0247758, IMG submission 180950) | Plant litter microbial communities from Arlington Agricultural Research Station in Wisconsin, United States - UWRJ-L156-409C-4 | ecosystem: Environmental > Terrestrial > Plant litter >... | reverse complement strand
CAAACGACAGCTCCGCCATGGTCTCGTCCCACAAATCATCCATCAGCTTTTGACCAGCTGCGCCATACGCAAACGTCGCGAAACTGACAAACCGAGTAGTTAGCTTCTGGCTGAACAGAAAACATCGAGTCAAGAACTTACGGGCGAATCTCCCAATCCATAATGAAACATCCATGCGACTCCTTCCCCTTAGTCAAAACAGCATCCACATACGTCCAGGCACCGTCCTCCAACGACCGTCCCGTTAGCGCCTTGCTCACATTGAGAAAAAAGGCCATAAATCCATTGGCATCGCGATGCAGAGCCGTCCCCTTGCAAAGTCCAGGATCGACAAGATTTATGACCACCTCATCCTCAATACCAGCCGGCAAGTGATCGAGGAGGCGTACGAGGAACAAATGTCCCAGCGTCTTGGACTCGGCGTATTGGTTTGATGCGTCCCAGGTTTTGGGGTCGTCGAACGAGGCGAGGAATGGTCGTTTGTCCTTATTTGCAAACTTTCCCGCGTAGGCCATTCCAGAGTTGACGATGCTCAGTCGCCCCGGGGAACAATCCGCCTTGTCGCCGACAGGTCTGTAGCGGAGCACCGGGATGAGTAAGATGGCGAGCAGGACAGTGGAGATGTAGTTGACTTGGATGACGTTACAGTGGCCGGTGGCCTTGACCACATCCAGCTGCGGGCTGATCACGGCGGCGTTTAGTATGGCGATATCAAGTCGCTTGTTGCCTGAGAACTCGGCCGTGGCGCGCTTGGCGAGCGCTTGGACGGAGTCGTACGAGGTCATCTCAAGCGGCCAGACTTCAATGAGGGCTGAGGGGAAGTCTTTTCGGAACTGTGCTGCGACACGCTCGCCCTTTTCTGCAGATCGAACGGCAAGGATGAGCCGAGAGAGATTGAGCGAGAGAAGATGCCGCCCAGCGAGGAGACCGAGGCCATCGCTTCCTCCCTTTGTAAAATATGAGCGAATATTCTCCAATCTGTGATAATCCTTCATGTCTGAAGAGGAGCCACTTGTCTCAGGACTCCTGAGACAAAAGGGAATAGGACAGAACGGGGGGATCCTATCTGATGTAGTACTCACGGTAATCAAGGCTGTTTTCCCAGAGAGCGAGGTCTCCGGGGTGAGGAGGACCTTTTGCGGCTTGACGCAAAACTGCGACTCGAGAAATATTCTCCCTATGCCCTTGGTGGGGGGGCTGAGCTCGAGGGAGCGGGACTTGGGTGCAGAAGACATCGTAGGCATTGATCGGTGGACTGAGGTGAAGTGCTGCTGCTCGAAGTTGCGGGTAGAGATGGAATCCAGCAAGGGCAGACTGGAGGCTGAAGCAGGTGACTATATGTATGTTGAGGAATGTACGGACGTACCAGTCCCAATTCCATCGGAGTCATTGAAACCCGGCGCGGCGCTGTCGATGTTTCCCAAAATCGCTTAGCTCACACCAATGCTTAGCCTGGCGAAGATTGTTGCCCGCATCGGGAGCACAGTCGTTCGCAAACATGTAGAAGATTGTTTTCCGCATTGGGTTGGTCTGGGCGGCTCTCTGCCGCTTGAGCTCAAACCCGCGGCCCCGAAGCGGAACCTCCCAGGCACGCATTAATAAGCCGGGCGTTCTCCTCTTTGTTGTACCAGCCCTTGCCTCAAATGGAAAACAATCAAGGCTCGGCATCGGCCGGTTTTTATTCCATGGGCACATTAGAATTAGCTCCGGAAGCCTATTTCCCTCCAAGTCCTCATTTTCTTCGGATGTAGGAAGTGTTTTCCTACACTCGCAACTCGGCAAACTGATGTTTCCGAGCTGCACTCTGTCGCTCAAATCCCACGGCGGCGAGTTAGCGTCGATCGCATGGTGACAGATTGCTGCTCAGATCTCGCTCGGATCGAGCATTCAATGTCCGAGGTCCGAGGGGCGGGCCAGCCTTGCTGTTGTCCAATAGATACAAAAGTCCCTACCTGAGCAGTTTACCCTCGCACAGTGTTTCTACAGACAGACAGACTGAGGGGCTGCTGACGCCCCATCAGCAGTGGCATCGACGGCCGCCACGAGTCGAAGTGTGGCACAACTCTGAGACAAAGAACCAAATCCGCGATATCCGTCTGAAACAATTCGAGATGTGGCGCATGGTAGCCGACTGGATAATGTGGGACTGAAATGTTAGCAGCATATGGCTCTGTTCCTTATCAAAGTTAGAAATAACTCACTTCTCAAAAAAGAATTATTATCCTTTGCGCCGAAACTCTACGATGAAAATGCGCCACCGTATCACGGGGTCAGCCAGGTATTTTAGTTCCCAGACGACTCGGTTACGCAGCATTCTTCTCCTCTCTTCTACCTTCACTCACCACATCCGCAGGATAACCGTCAGCGGAGCAACTTTAGCAAGGCTTCAAACTACCCAAACTCGACCACCTGTCAGAATGGATGACTCCAACCCCTTAACCAGAGCTCACAACCGCTTGAGCCTGATCCCCGGCATCGTCGCCGACCCCGCGATGTATCCGTGCCTCGCCAAGGAAATCAAGAATAGACTCTCCGAAACTCCGGCAATGAGCAACAACCTCACAACGCAGCAGCGCATAAAGTCTCCGGAAGAGTTCCAAGCGCTGATTCGGAAAGCTGCACAGTTGATAGCGAAAGACTGGGCGGAGGACACCCGCAAGCCCACAGTGGACAGGTTTGCAGAAATAGTCGTGCAGGCGTTTCTTAAGGTCCGCTCGGAGGAGTCTTCCGCTGCTGGCGAGGTCGCGGTGGACGCACAGGTGGTAGGGGGCTTGCTGGAGTCTTTTTCCAGGATGTCTTTGGGGCAGGAGTAGGAGGGAGCAAAAGGCATCTATTTCTCACATCATCTCGGCATTTTGGTTCTCACTGACCAGCAACACAAAGTCCATGAGCGTATACCTTCTTTTTTGCTCTTCCAGTTTGATTCGCAGGTCTGGCGTCGTATCATTGAGATGGCGAGATACGATGATGCACACCCGTGTAGGTAGAAAACTGGATATATTTCAATAGATGGGGAGAATAAATGACAACATCTCATGCAAATTCAAATCTGGCTCTAGAAGCCACTTTAAAATCACTCCCCTTTCTCTAGCCCAGACCCGGGACACGTTCATCGCTCAAGACTCATCATCGGAGCTATCCTCGCCCATCCAGCCATCCCGTTTCGCCCTGGAGCCCTTAGCACCAAAAGCTGCAACGGCTGCCGCGACGGCAGAATTCCACTCCTCTGCGTACTTGGCCCAGAACTGATTCCCGTCCCGTCGTGTCTTGGCACTCTCCTTGAGCCCTTTGATGGTTGCCCTGGCCCGCTCGCGTATTACTTCGTTATGGCTGTGCTTCCACTGTAGCACAAGCAAATCCCGGGTTCGCCGCAGCACCGCCCGGTCCTTCGGGTCTTCGCCCTTGCGAATCAGCTCGCGGGCCAACTCGGCGCGCATGTATTCGGTCAAGGTCGGCTCACGCACGTCGTCGGGGTCGGCTATACCTTGACCGAGTATTAGCGCGATGCGCAGGAAGTCAGATTTGCTGACCGGGCTGCGGCAGATGGCTGCCTTGAGGGCGTTCCAGTCATCATGATAGGGAGTACCACGACGAACGAGCTCTTCGACAAGGGATATGACTTCAGTGGCAAATGTGGTGATTTCCGCGTCTGGGGCGGGCTCGGAGTGGTTATTGAACGATGTAGATGGGTAGGGCAATATCCGTAGACGAGTTTCGAAGATATCGGGCAGGCGTCTGGGATGGCGATGGCGATTGCGCTGCCACTCTGGAGTGCGGAGGCTTCCGACGCGGGATACAATCCCCTCCAAAACGGGTATGGTGTTGGCAATTTGAGCCTCGCGGCAGTGTTTGCGGTTGAAACCCCAAGAGGGGACCGTGCTGAGGGCTACCTCGAGGTGGTTCAGAGAGCGCATATCCGAAGCATCGATGAAGACATCGGCGACCGAAAGAAGGAACTTTTGCAGAAGTGGGACTGTGATACCATCGGCAGGGAAGTTCGCCCAGACGGAGGCGGGTCTGTTGAGCAGCGCTGCGGCAGTGTCGATACCAAGATACAGTGCGCCCATGTTCCCGTTCCCAAACAGCGAGCGCCAGTGCCGCGCGCCTTTTGACGCTGAGAGGCCGGCGTCATTCTTGATCTTGGCGTTGATAGAAGCAATGCCGGGAGGTGGGGAGATATTTGCCATGACGTGTTGCTTGATGCGCTCGAAGATCTGGACGCTCACGTACTCGGGCCTGTCCCTGAGAAGATCATTGTACATGCGAGCGACCACAGGAACCACTGGCAGAGACTCGCCGGCCGGGCGGCTGAGAGAGTTCGCCTTCTCAAAGAGCGCGATCCATCGTTGATTGTTCTTCGTGGCTTGCTCCAAGATATCAAACAAGACGGTCTCAACCCACTTTCTGTTCCACTCTGGGGTTAACTTCAAGTTGGTGTCCAGGCCGATATGGAAGAGCAAATTCAGCAGAGGCCGCTCAGTAGGGGACACGTCTGCTATCTCTGGGACGGTCCCGTCCGCCTCGGCCTTGGACCAGTCTTCCTCTGTCATCGGACGGCGCTCGTTGAGAGCCGCAGCGATAGGAGCCACGCGGTTACGCAAGACTTCCATGATCCTGAGCTTGAGCTTGATGTCCTTGGTGCTGGTGAAGACTTCAACGAGACTCTCAATGCCGGCGATCTTGATATCCATGTGATCAGAGTTGCTGAGAATCTTAGCCAGAATGGAACAGGTTGTTTGCTCATCGACAACATGTGAGCCGCGAAGTGTTTGCGCCAACATCTTCACCGTGGTGATTTTGATGAAGGGCTGCACGCTTGTAGCCGCAGGGGTCTCTCCAGTTGGTGCGGACGCCTTGCTTTTCTTCGCTTGCGCCAGTTTGTCGGTCATGGCGTCCGCCATATTGTTGAGGAAGCGCTTGACCTCAGGTGCTGGCAGCAACGCAAGAAAACCGTTATTGAAGAGGTGGCGATGCCATGAGCTGTCGCCTTGTCCATCAACAAGTATATCACGGATCACATCGCAAGCGATCAAAGGCCGTTCACCCCTTGAAAGGAGGATGATAACATCCATTGTCAACTTGAGATGGTCTGCATGCACCTTTTCTGCCGTTTTCAACCTTTGAAGCATTGAGCGGGCAAGACGCAAGAGCAACTCCGGGGGTACCCTCTCTTGGTATGTTTGTAGGATGGAGAAACACACGAAAAGACTGCCCGGCTTCGACTGTTCCAAGAACTCATCGGCGAGGTAGACAGCAGGGAATCGAGGATTTTTGGCTGATGGATAGGGCTTCATGAACAGAGAAGAATCGGATCCGACTTGGCTGTTGATATAGAGCATCGCAGCAGCGATATACACGTCCTGCGTCTCTCCAGAGAGCGGAGCGTCGTATCTTTCCGGGGTCCAGAAACCGGGGACAGATTGAACAACCGCAGTCTTCTTCATTGGCAATGGAGGAACACTCCATGGACGGCTTGTATCCGCACCCTCGAGCATGAGTTCCAGGCAGGAGACAGGACCGGGGAGCTCGTGCTCTGAGCTTGGCGTTGCTTTGGCCATCGGGTCCGGATGCCACTCAAAGGGCTCGCTAGGATCCTCAAGTTTTGGGAAGACGGGCCCTGGCTTTGAGTTCCTACTGGATCCAGAAGGCCCGGGCACCCACTTTAGCAAAGACCCAAACGCCCAGCGACTCCAGAATGTGCGAGCTTGTTGCTCATTAGTTATGATGTCTCCGCTCAGCTCTTCCGTCGCATGACGCCATGCCAGGGCCACTCTCTCCTTGCGATCGGCTTCGTCACCCCCAGCGTTGACGTATATCTCCACGCAGACTTTGTAGTGATCGACGAAACTCAGAATAACGCTGCGTGACTCTTCATCCGTGGGGATTGCGTTGCGAAGAGACTTTTGATCGGCGAACACCACCGCTTTGGCTCTCGAGACCACGTAAGGAAGCTTGACAGTTGCTTCCCCGAAGAGAAATTGACACAGAGCTTGCACTGGGAGCCCCTTGGGCCAGGGCTCACCCAGGGTCAGAACAGCTGGACACCTCTTGACCCGTTCTTTCCGCCACAACTCGTCTCTGGCCTTGGCAAGATCGTCGATAAATCGCCAAGTATGATCCTCAAGCGAGGTAACAGTGAGAGTGTCTAACATGCCACGCTGGCTCGCCAGGTGTAGTCCAGCATGCTCCTCTTCAAGAGCGAGCTTCTCAGCGTCGACGAGCATAGAGATAGTTGGCCGCCAGACTATATCATATATATCGCTGTCAGATAAATTGTGATGTGACTGAAAAGCGTTGGCAAGCTGAATTCGCTCCTTGACGACGGTGAATGCGAGCCTCCTGACCGCGCTCCACGAGTGCGCGTTGTACCCCGGCTCCTGCAGCGCCGCCGTAGCTGTCTCAAGCAGTTGAATGACCACGTTGTTTGCCTCCACGATACCGGCCCTGACCGTTGCAACAGGTACCACAGACAGCTGGTTAGTCGAAGGGATCGAAGTAAGAAGATTAAGCCCCTCTCTCGTCACAAGAACGTCGTGCTGGTATAGACGGCTCACAGTTTGAGGGTCCTTATCAAATCGCCTTGCCCAGCGGAGTGTCTTGGAGTAGAGGTCGAGAGAGCCGGATGCAATGCTCAGGAAGAGGGCTGACTTGGCCCAGAACAGACGGTCACCCCAGTCCCGGCTCTGGCTCGCTTTAAGTAACCGGGGCTTTATGAGATCCTCGATATTGTTGAGCACCTCCGAGTTGACCCTTCTCGGGTCTCGAGGATCCAGTCGCGTGACAGCGACACTGTGAACCAGCGGAAAGTCTCCTCGTGGACTTGGTCCCGAATCCGCGGCTTGTGACAACACCGTATTCCCACCCCATCGTGGCGAGAGGAAGGTGTTGTCGGGTCGTGCTTCGGACAGTAGGTTCAATAAGCCGACTGATTTGTCGGCGGGTAGCAAAACAAACAATTGCGAAGGGATGCTGACGGTGCTCTTCAACCCCTTCAGTTTCGCTTTGTCCCCGTCACTTGGCGACTCGACGTTGATCCCGTACTTCTTTGGGTTGCGAAGCAGCCAGACAAACAGCTCCCACCTGTATGGCAACTGGACACGCAAGATTTCCGGATAATCGACAATCGCCGGCAACATGGATGCCGGCACAAGGTCCAACAGAGCTCGCAAAACAGCCCCAGCCTTGGCATGACGCTCCTCTGTGGGGACGTAGTTCCACCAGCGGATGGCCTGGTACAGGAGTCCACTTCCGTCGAAATTCAGTTCGTGGACAAGTTCGGGCCACCTCTTGAAACACGCAAGAACCATTTCCCACACCTTGTCTCGTGAGCCACTAATGAGTTTCTTCCGTCCCATGCGAACTACCAAGTCCAGCAAGATGTTTCTGTAGAACTCAGTTGGGTCGATTTTCAGGTCCTTGGCGTGGCATTCGTCAATCCTCTCGGCAGCGACCTTCTGGACTAGCCTCAGTTTGTCCTGGCTCAATAACCATTGCACGCCATCCAATTTGGTCAATCTTTTCCTAGGCCCCTGAAGCTTCTCTTCCTGGCGGGGCAGCAGGTAGTCGGGGTAAGCACTACTTCCCGCCCCTTGACTAAAAGACGGAGTTGCTGCGGCCGTGTCGATGGTCTCTTTGCGGTGCCATTGCACCCGGAACTCGGCCGTGCAAGCTCCGAAGAGTCGCCTGTATGAGCTGCGCAACGGTCTCTCGTCGCGATCCTCGGCAAGCTCGTCGTCCGGGCTACCCTTGTAGACTAGGCTGTACAATTCGACGATAGCCGCCTCCCTCTCTGCTGTGGCTGAAGCATCCCGTTTAGGACTAACGGCGCCGATCGCGGTGCACAGTGCTTCAACGTCGTGGACGCTGAGCTCGCGCAGCAGGGCCGCGATTCCCGCTGCGCCTCCGAGCGCGTCCCATGTGACGCGAAACTCAGGCCCGGCCCGCAAAGCATTTTCGAGCTGACTGATTGCTGCACGTCGGATAGACGCGCTATGCGTCTGTTTGAGAGCTGCGGCGAGGGCGTGCGGGTCGCGACTCCGGGAAATGTAGAGCTGTAGAATCAAAGGCGGGAGGGCACCCGTCTCGGTGGCGGAGAGCAGGTGCGAGGTCAGCGACGCGGCATTTGTCGTCTTGAGCGCGTTCTCCAGAATCTCAAGGACCTGCGTGCATGTTGCGGCGCGAAGCCGGCGGTCGAGTGAGCTGTCCGCCATTTGTGGGTCCTGGATTGTCTTAGGTCGGAAAGGTGTAGCTCCCTGGTTCAGCCTGTGCGAAGCGACCTGGACTGCTATAAGCTGGATCTGTAGATGGTGAGACGGATCGGACGTTGGGGAGTGCCGTTGTCTTTTTGAATGGCTGATGTTTTGGAGCTGAATCTGAGTCAGACGGTGAAACAGCGCAGTACGAGCCCATCTTGAATTAGCTCCTGCTTCGACGGGGGCCAGGTCAGGGTTGGTGGATGATTGGCTTGGCGTTCAGGGGCTGAGCATCGGACCTGTGAACTGCAGTCGGCTCCGAGCCCCAGGGTCCAGCTCCGCCGCACAGGCGGTACCCCGGTCCAATGGGGCACGGAGATGAGCCGCTGTCCGTCTTGGTTGCTTGCAAATACAATGAGAACACGTGCAATCTCACGCAACGTTGGGCCTTTACAACCCAACTCACAGTTAGCTCGCTATCAAATCATGTTCCAGCTGCAATGCAAGTAAGATGGAAACGCGTATAGAGTGTTGACGACAGATTGGCGAAGAGTCCGAAATCGTTTGCCCCGACCAGGAATGAACCGGAGTGCCGGATCCTTCAAACTCGCGAATCGTGAACCAGCGATAGCCGAAGTCTTACAGCGGCCATAGGAGTGGCTATACCAAAACACAAATGTGAGTATGTGTCACAAGTAGCGGGTATTGCTGCTGCTTGTCGGCGAGTTTCTTATTGAAGGCCCAAGGGTTATGCCAAGTACGGTAGTACCTCACGTAAACTTTTCCTTTCGCATTCAGAGAGTAGCTAGGTATTTTGCAGCTCAGCCCTATGTCGAAATGTATTGCTACAACTATTACAGCATGCCTTTTTGCATTTGAAAGAGGCCTTCCCGCATTCTCCAGCGGCACATGATAATGCAGCTAAGGCCTCTAACAATGGGAATAAGCCCTTTCATGTAAAAACTTAAGACCTTATGATTCTAATACAGGGTTTGAGGGTTTCTCTGCCGCATTTTCGCACAAATACCCTGTAGGTCCACGGTGTAAAGGGACACTCTCTTCAAAGATACGGGCGAGGCTGCGAAAAGAACTCGGAATCTATCAAATTCCTAGTTGATTGAGTGTTTGGAGGAATGCACAGTTTAAGAGCAGAATAATTAGATTTTATTGCAGCAAGATCTAATTCTCTTCATGACATAGGTTAATTTCACTTGCCCATCCATCCCTCTTGAACACCATTTCGCATCCAACCCTGAGCACCAATGAAATCAATCGACCAAGCACAGGTATCATCTCACCAAGCCCAAACACCAAACACCAACACCGCCTCAAATATCGCCATACATCCTATCTTTGACATTCGCTCTGCCCCCAAGTACTCCCCGGTGGCGCAGCCCCATCCGTAAAGCAACAACCCCCATTGGTACTGAAGCAGCACCCCCCATTGTCGCTAAAGCAGCACCCCGCAGTGTCGCTGAAGCAGCACCCCGCGTTTGAAGAGAAGCAGCACCCTGCTGTATCGCTGAAGCAACACCCGCCCATCTGGCTGAAACAGCACCCGCCCGTTGTGCTGAAGCAACAGCCCGGCGTATTCTCCAGCGTTGTTCTTGTCACGTCGTCCATCTCGTAATAGACTTTCATGGGCTTTGGGGGTTGGTACTGCGCGCGGTGAGGCGAGGAGTTTCGGGAGGTGTGCGAGGGTGTTTGTGAGAGCATAACGCGCTGCTCGGATGCCGCTGAGGAGGAGAGGGAAGAGACGGTTGCGGGCCTTGTAGGTGAAGCTGGGGTGCGACTGGTTTGGCCGCCCTGGGAGGAGTTGGTAGCTAATTCGTAGGAAGGTGGTGCTTCTGGAGCAATTTCGTCGGCGACGGGGACGGTTTGGCGGTGGCCAAACCTGTAGTTTGGAGTGATGCTGCTCATCGCAGCTAGTGTTTTGTTGTCCATACCAGGGATCTGAGGATGGTGATGATTGTGGTAATGGTTTGGTCTGCTCTAGCGATAAAAGGTGATCGCGGTCATCAAGTCTTGCCCTGGACAGGTGCGGCGCGTCAGTCGATAAACAGCTCGATTTGACCTTTTTGGCCTGTGGTGCGATGTATGGGGTGATGTCAAAACGCAACGCTCATGGTGTGATTTTGAAGTGTATCGGCCTGTTTAGTATCCGTCTTACCAGGCGCCCTCCCTCACAGGGGAGCGCTATCGCTTGCCGCCAAGTCCTCGACTCTGACTGGCTGCTATGCGACAACTAGGGCTGGGATTCGTCACCTACCCCTCCTTATCCGAGGCCGCCTCATGCCGAACGCGTAACGTCCTGAACGACAATCAGCCATCGGCCAGATCGGGATTCAATTATCGACTGAGGAACACGAGACACGTGATAAAAAGCCGGCGGATATAAGTAGGCGCATTCCACGACAGCCAGACTGATTAGGTAGATAAACCTTTGTACACAGAAAGACGATGAGCGATACCCTCAAGTGCTTCGGGGAGCACGACAGCCCGGCCACTCAGCCAGAAAGTCACGTGACAGAAAATAGCTGTGCCAGCATTCAACGGGTTGCAGTTGTATCCGGCTTGACCAGAACAGTATATTGCCTGGCCCGACATGGTCACCAGTGGGAGAAAGATCCCGCACCGCTCCCCGACCGTTAATGGAGGGAGGAACAATATTCTGTAGGTATCAATTCCATTCCAATCCTACCGGTAGCTTGAGCTTGGGGCCTCTTCTGCTTCTGCCCTGGACCGAACCATTACGGCGTCACGGTGGGTCACTTGACTTGTTTGTCGCATGGGTAACCTTTGCTGCATGGGGCTGGGAATGCGGGAGTGATGATGATGTGGAGATCGGAGATCTAGCGCTACGCTCCGAGAAGCCCCGATCAATTCGATCAGCCTTGACGGCATCCGATCCAGCAACTGGAGTACAACCCAGGCAAGATCCCGGGAAGAGAGACGATGAGGCGTGCTCGTGGTTATGCTGTTATGCAATCCTATTCTTTTGATACGTATTCCGTAGAATGCGGGAAAGTGCATGTCAGCTGACCATGGAGAGCCCCTCAGCAAGGGTTCTTCTGGACCTGTAGGCCGCCTGCACACAGTACCGGTACCTCTTCCTGCTTGAGAGGGCTTCGCAAACGCGTCGCCTTGGTTGATGCAGGCGGACGGCTGCGATACCAGCTGGTCCATTAGCTTTGCTGGCTCGAAGATATCAGGTGCTTGGGTGTGGAATTCTTTCGACTTCCCCAAGATTCTTGGCGTCACGCCAGGAACAAGAGGCGATACAGTGGCGCGCTGCGATTGGCTGAAATCTGACCCACATGCTGCAGCTGGAATCGCTCAGCTGGCTATGGCAACTTCCAGAATCTCGTCGACGTCACATGTGGCCATGCTCATTTCGCCCTCGCTCAGGCTCTTTAAATCCTCAGAACAGAGTAGCGTTTGTCATACTCTTGCACCCTCCCTCTTTCCATTTTCGCAAAAACCGCAAAAAACTGCATCTGCAAGCGAATCTATTATTGGAACTGTCTTTTGAGATTTGACACCGGCGTACATTTGCACTACTCGCTAGCCGAATCCACAAAACCGCATTCCTGCTTACACATCATTGAGAAGAGGGACGACAAGATGTCCGACAACAACACCATGGCGATGTACTGTCACGCTTGCCACAACACTTGGCAGCAGCAGGCAGATGCTATTGAATGTCCTGCTTGTCGCAGTGCATCCACAGAGATTGTTCGCGAGTCCCTCCCATCACCGCCGAGGCATCCATCGCTAACTCAAACACAGATCACTTCTGAGAATGACCCGCGCCGCTTTCACAGCCGGCAATCGCCCGAGAGCAATGCGCCTGTCGAGCCTCAGCCCACACTCAGCGCTGATGCTCCCAGCACTAGCAGCCCCGACCAAGAAATGAGGGACGCACCACCAGCGCCGACAACCACCCAAGCGCAAAATCCAAGCAACGAGACTCAGTCACAGGCGCAGGGACAAGAACAGACTCAGCTGCCGCATGCTCAGCATCCGTCGTTTGTCTTCATGTTCCCCCAGCCTGCCGTTACCGTCTTCACCACGGTTGTAAGCGACACCCATGTTCCTCCCCCCAATACGGCTGGACCACGGGGACCGCCGGTGGCCCACTTTGGCATGAACTTCTTTTTCCCGCCGATGCCCCACATGCCCCACGTCTCCGCGCCGGCAGCACCCCCGCCGACCGGAACGACCACCCCGGGACAGACCGACAACACCACCCAGGAGAATTCCCGCTCAGAAGAGCAGCAGCAACATGCGGCGCGCCCGCCCGCCGGAATGCCCATGGGCTCTGTGCCTCTACCCGTCATCGGAGCTCTCCTCTCATCGATCTTCAACCCTGCCGCCGCCACTTTCGGCGATGCGGTCTACTCTCAGGAGGCATTGGACCGCATCATTAGCCAGCTTCGTGAGCAAAGCGGACAGGGCGGCGCACCTCCGGCTTCACAAGCCGCCATCGACAAGCTCGAAGTTCGGGAGCTAGACGAGAAGATGCTTGGCGGCGAAAACAAATCGCGCTGCGTTATTTGCGTTGATGAGATGAGTGTTGGTGAGAAGGCGTCGGTTCTCCCATGCACTCACTTCTTCTATGGCGAGTGTGTTACCCCGTGGCTGAAGCAACACAACACCTGTCCTGTATGCCGCCGGTCGGTTGAGGCTGAGACTGAGAAGGTGGGCAAGGGAGCAGAGTCGGAGGCAGTATATCACGCAGCCGCTACTGCAGGCTGCCCATGAGCTAGAGGCGTTGGGATAGACCTGGGCAGATAATTGGTCGGGAAGAGAACGGCGTTATGGAGTCACATCAGCTGAGACGGACACCAGGCCTGGGATCTCAGCTGAACGATAATGAACAGTACCACATTACAAGTGGGAGCACTATAGATTTGTACATATGTTATGCTCCCTCTTTTTGAGCATAGTGTTTGGGATGGTTATGATGGGCGTCATGATCAGAGGCGTCTGCATTGCATGATCAATTGGCCTTGTTTGATAACTACTACAAAGTCTGAAACATAGATAGTTGCATAGCACTGCCGTTAGCCATTAGGGCTGGTAGTCAATCGAGAATACATACGAAGGCTTGGACCAAAAGAAAGGGACCCCTGAGCCAGTGCGAAGAATGCCTTCTTACTCTAAAGGCCGCCCATAGCTCTCGTTATTACAGGCTATCACCCATTCTGAAACACGTACATGAATACTGAAAATGCCTTCCCGCATTCTGAAAAGGCCTTCTTGTATTCTAAAAAAACATTGCTGCATTTTAAAAAGGCCTGTGATGTAGTAAGTCCAAGCCTTGCCGTCCCAGAACAAGACTTGTGTGCGACGTTGAGTATCCGTACTTCCAGGCTGTACATATGTACAGCTAGCTATGTCGGAAGCAAATATACCAACTCTAATGTACCCAAAGCCAACAAAAGGGTAACAAATCTTGATACTGCCTTGATTGGTTGTTAGAAACTCTTCGAGGGGCAGCTAAAAAGCCATCTTCGCGAACATAATCATCAGACTATGGCCACGAATCCAACAAATCGAGCACCGCATGCACGTATCGACATGAAACTATGGGGTGTATCTCATCGCATGTCCTACCAGGCTGAATTCCGTTCTGGACATGTCTCATAGTTTGCTCTTGTAGCCTGTATCAATGCAACCAAGACCTATCACGACGCGAACAAGGCTTGCACAATGCCAACAACCAAGCCTTTGTGTCCTTGCATGAGCTCTTAGACACTTTCGACACCTTTTTGCACAGGGAAGAGCCACCCTTTGCTTCGGCTGGAGCACTCCTGCCGTACAGCTCCAAATTTGCCATGCCTCTAAGCCGTGGGCAACGGCAATGTAACTATTAGGTTGAGAAAACTTGGTCTTTCAACGTCACATCCGACGTTTGAGAACTTTCTTTGTGGGCAACGGCAATAGGAGTTCCGTTTTCTAAGATGAGATGGAAACTATGGTCATGTGTCGTATTTGTCGACTTGGATCCTGTACGACGTGTCACGCCTCTGACAGGGCAACGATTCCGAGCTGTTTGCTCTTTCCCAACTATCGGGCAATAAAAGCAGTCGTCGCCATCAACTCTTCCACATTCTGCTGCCTCGCTCGTAAAACATGATCGCGGTAATTCGTGCGCGCCTTCGCGCCCTCATTCTGTGGCTCGCAATCACCGTTTCTTGCGTTATCATCATTGCCTGGGCACCTCAGGCGAGACTGCTTCTGTACAAGCCCAACCCAGACACCCTGATCGACCTCAACCAGCCGCCAGACTCAGAAATACCCATTCCCAAGCGGATCTGGCAGGTCTTCTTCCCCCCTCCTAGCACCACCATCATCGAAGATGGCTTCATGCATGCCAACAAATGGATCGAGATGGCCCCCGGTTACACATACACCCTCGTCGGGAGCACCGAGGCTGAAGCTTTCCTCGCCGCCCATTTCGCGGACCGACCCGAGATCGCCAGCACATGCCACGCCCTAAAGAACCCAGCCCTCAAGTCCGATGTTCTCCGCTACCTACTGCTGTATATCCACGGCGGCATCTACAGCGACGTCGATACCAAGCCTCTCGTCCGTCTGGATGCCTGGGTCCCTGCCCAAAAGCGACGGGAAGTCCGGCTCCTGTTGGCCCTTGAATACGACGAGGCGGAGGAACCGAACCCATCCGACTTTGTTTACCCGGTCCAGTTCTGCCAGTGGACCATCGCCGCAGCGCCCAACCACACCGTTTTCGCAAGGATGGTTGACCGAATGCTGGCAGGCCTACAAGATGTGGCCGATCGCCAAAGCACCACGTTGGACAAGGCATACCTCTCGGATTTTGACGTGGTAAATACGACGGGCCCGGTGGCTTACGGAGGTGGTTTTCCAGCTTCTCCAGGAAGTTGATGGGAGGGTGAAGGGGTATGGGGATTTGATGCGCATGGGTGGGCCGAGGTACTACGGGGATGTTTCGGTCTTGCCTTTGGAGACCTTCAGGGCGGATTATCTTGACGACTGGGGGGTGAGCTGGCGGAAGGGACGGAATGCACTGGTTAGGCATTTCTTCAAGGGGGCTTGGAAGACACCTCCCGGGGTCAGATAAGAGGGAGGTGATTTCTTGATTGTATAGGTACGGAGGTGGTAGCTATGAAAGAGCCAGAGTTTAAAAAGAGGCTGACTAGTTGCGCAGTAAATGGCCACTACCATCAAACCAGGCAGGCCATGGGTTATGCTATCATCAGCGGTGCCACATTATCGTCAACGCCTTTTGTCCATGAACTCATGTCTCCCTTCCTGGGTATCGAAAATTCATTGGTTGCTCGCGAGCAAGCATGTGATTCAAGTTAACCTGACGGCCTAGGATGCCATTTGTTTTGAGTCGGTAACTTTTGAAGACCCCTCGGCACATGTCGCGTCTCGAATGATAAGGAACACCGATACCGAGGACAGACGAAGAGAAAGAGAACGTTTATTCGCACCGTTCCCCTAATTTCGAAGCCCATCCCTGCTTGGTATTACAGCAAGCTTTATTACATTTTCAAGGGGCCTTCCTGCATCCTCTGGCGCCTTATTACAAGGCAACCTCGGCCTCCTATGATGTGGATGTGACCTCTTGCAATGTAATTGAGGCATCCAACAACGCAAATAAGGCCTCTCTCTGATGCACCTCATAATCTAGGCACCGCTATTTTCATGTAAGGAGTTCAAGTGCTCTTCAACGTTTCTTCACACAAATACCCTGCAGTATTGCTAAGGCAGGTTCATACTCCATTTCTACGGGGAAAAGACCAATCAATGGAACACCTTGACCATTCACATAGACTTATATAACGTCGTGGTAACACTTGCAACGTACACCTCAGCGCCAGGTTGGAGGTTATGCTACTTCTCGCACTCTATGGGGTCAATGCGCTGGGAGCTCATATCGCGTGACCGGCCGAGTCTGGTCCGCTTCGAGCTCAGGTTTGAACTCTAGCCAGGGTTCCACCGCATTCATACCCACTTGATGCTCTCCCGCCCGTCCCGCCGATTGAATCTGTGCCTTTCCAAGTCCAGCTTCGTCAGCACACCTCTTCCTCCTCCGCCAAAGCCACCATGCCCCAACTAGGCCCCCAGCAGATACGACGATGGCAACGACTATACCGGAAATAGCCCCAGGGGACAGTCCAGATACAAGAGGCAATAATTTTGGCGCTTTGATGGGGTTTTCATTCCCCGAATCCTTCCCGGGCGCACAAAACGAATCTGTCTCTTGCCCGTTTTCGTCAACAGCGATTAGGTCTTGCTTAGCAGTGGGGTTTGCCACCCATAGCCTGAACTCCTACGTGTCCTCATTCACAAAGAGGTACACGGCGCCCAGAAACTGCCTCCCCAACTGCATGAGGTCATTCGCGTTGGTGTCCTGGATCGCGTTGATCACTATTGTTGGGTCTGACGCGTTCACCACCCATTGTCCTGTCTGCGGGTCGGCGTACACATCGGGAAGGACAAGTTGGTCGTTTGGCACACGAGCCTCAAAACCGGACTGGATTTTGATGGTGAGATCTCCGGCGTAGGGCTGGTCTCCTAGATTGTCCGCATACCGCATAGCGAAGAAGTTGAGTCCGAGGGAACGGGATGGGATCGTAGCCTTTATTCGGTTTCTGAAGTTCTGAAAATACGGATCCAACGGCAAGGTCATGAGGACGGGGTAATCGGGCACAATGCAGGCCGAGATGGAGGTTGACTTGGATGGAGAGAACAGGCTCGCATTCGTACCGTTGGGGAAGTTGAGAATGAGATCGACGATTGTTACAAGCATTCCAGTGGGCAGGCGGAACGATTTGTTGTTAGGGGCTGCTTGAGGGGCTGCCCGGTAACCTTGGCGCGGTCGTATCCGCCAAAGATGATGCTGCCGTCGAGTTGGGTGTTGACGTTGACGACCTGCCGGCCCCAGAACATCCCAAAGGTGCGAGAGCCGATCGTTTTGGAGCTCCTCAAGTAGGTGAGGAAGGTCGAGTTGGTGCCCATACCGATAGCCACTTGGGGGTGGTATCCTTGCTCGCCCCAGTTGTTAAGGGCAATGCCGATAGGAAAATTGCTGAGTGTTGTGTTGGAGTTAAGGGTGAGAGTATCTGCGACGAAACTCATCTGTGAGTAGGGCGCTGCGTCGGCCGGGTACGCATCCAAGGATGGGGATGTGCGAGACGTAGACATGAAGCTGTTGTATTGGCCCCCTCGAAATGTTATACATCCTTCCTGCGCAAGGGCGTGTTGGTTCATGATACAAAACCCGGATGTACTGTAAAGGAGCGTGTTGTTCAGCGGCCTGAAGTGTTGGCACGAGCTAAGAGTTACAAGGAGAATGGAAAACCTACCATTGCGGGAGGACGGCAAATTGCTGTGCTGGAGTACCAATCCGTATTTCGGCGCCCCGTGCGGTCGAGTTATTTGGGAGACTGACATTTCCAATCCGGAGATTCACCAGCACGGGTGCGCAAGGCCCTGCTTCGACATATGGGGCAAAGAAGACAGCAGCTAGCAATTAGGCTGATTTTAGTGTCTGGCTTCATCGATACATCTGTTTGACGAGGTTTTGAGAAGAATATAAAAAGGCAAGTGTAGGTAGGTAACGGAGAGCAGATAGGGGGGAAGGGAGGGAGAGAACCACGAGCCATAAATGGGATCATCTCGGGGCCGCATCAAAACCCGGATGTGACCTCGAAGGCATCATTTTCCCCCGGGGGAAAACTTGGCTTAGGTTACGTCTGTCAAGGGGACTGGGCTAGCCCTTTGTTTCAGTCTGGCGCAATAACGTTTTATTTCAGGCCGTGCCACGAGTTCCACGGGTTTCCTGCCGAACGAAGCAAGCAAATACCTAAGTTTCGTCACTACCACCATCAGATACCAATTTTTCCTCCATCACCCTCATCAGTCGAACCTCAGCTGGTCAAGTTTCATGCAGCGCGCCAAGCAACGCAACCTAAAGAACCCTGATTCCTCAACTGTCGCTTGCGTTGGCTAGCAGGTGCCGAGTGTTGGATTTCTCTGTTTCTTGATCGGTTGTCTTCCGTCCTTATCCCCTAGCAATCAAAGCTAGGCTAACACCCCATCAAAACCCGAAAAATGATGAGGCAACCGGTGCGCGCTCTTACCCGGCAGACAAGCTTGCGCGGTCGCCATGTTATTGCCGCCGCCGCCGTCGTCTGCTTCTTTCTTTTCTTTATCCTGAGACACTCCGAACCCAAGGGTCAATTAACTGCCGAGGCGATCAGTCTTGAGCGGTATATGAACTCTGGGCCTTCGCGATATCATGCCAGCCCTGTCAAAAGCACTGTGGACTGGGGCAGCATCGAATACCGATATCCCCCAGAACGACCCTTAACCCCTCTTCCCAAACCAGGCGGCAAGCTTTTACCCAAAATTCAGCACCAATTCGGGCCCGAACCTTCTCTGAGGCGCGTCGAACGAGAGAAGCGCAGGGATGCCGTCCGCAACCTGACCATACATTGCTGGAGGGCGTACCGCAGGTACGCCTGGAAACGTGACGCTCTCCTGCCAATTTCTGGCGGCGGCCGAGATCAGTTCTCCGGGTGGGCCGCCACCCTGGTGGACTCTCTCGACACGCTGTGGATTATGGGGCTGCGCGACGAATTCGACGAGGCCGTGGCCGCTGTAGCCGAGATTGATTTTGGGAGGGTGTCTTCGTCGGAGCACATCAACATCTTTGAGACAAATATCCGGTACCTAGGAGGACTGCTGGCGGCCTACGACCTTAGCAAACGCGGCATACTGCTATCCAAGGCGATCGAGCTGGGAGAATTGATCTACGGCGGATTCAATACGCCCAACCGCATGCCGGTAGACAATATCCATTTCGACTCTGCCAGGTCGGGGGTCGGGTTGACCTTCGGGTTTATTGAGGCGGCAAAGAAACACCTCTTCTTCCAGCCCATGATCCCGGACGAATATTCCGTCGACATCCTGATCAGCGGAAACGTGGATGTAGACTCTGAAGGGGTACCTCATCTGGACCCGGAAAGTGAGCACTTGACCTGCTTCATTGGTGGCACTTTGGCGCTGGCGGGGAAAGTGCTGAACAGAGAGGAGGATGTTGAAATTGGAGCAAGATTGGCCAGGGCCTGCGCCTACGCGTACCGGGCTTTCCCGACCGGGATCATGCCGGAAAGATACAACATGGTTGTATGTGACGATGATGCCAACGATAGGAGATGCAGATGGGATGAGGAGAAATGGATAAAGGAGACGAAGAAAAGACGAGAGTACAAGTCATACCTACCAAAGAGATTCACAACGGCGAAAGATCCCCGATACATACTTAGGCCGGAGGCGATTGAAAGCGTGTTTTATCTGTGGCGTATTACCGGAAAGGATGAGTGGCAAGAATCTGCTTGGCAAATGTTCACAGCCGTTGTGAACGCGACGACAGCAGAGTTTGGCAGCGCGTCAGTGAAGGACGTAACCGTCACAAAGCCGGTGGTAGAGAATGAAGACTACATGGAGGTCAGTTCCGCTCTATCAATTGCCCCCTTGCTCTAGGCGGTATTCTAACCTTTGCAGAGCTTCTGGATTGCCGAAACATTGAAGTATTTCTATCTCGCCTTCTCTCCCCCCGATCTCATTAGCCTTGATCGATATGTTCTCAATACCGAAGCACATCCTTTTTTGCGGCCAAGCTCTTGATGGCCTGCAGAACAGCCACTATGGCTAACGTAGGTTACTAACCCCGTTACCATTAAGAAAACCCAACCGATTGGCATATGCCAACGCGCTAGCAGCCGGCCCGAATGTTATGCTCGTTAGAAATGATGTTTAGTGATTGCAGTAATCTATCTTACTTCAGCTTAGTTATTTTGTAGAAAGTAGTAGGAGGCATATAAGTCTTCTTGCAACTGCATCATTATATTCCTACGTTATAACTCTCTGGCAAAGCCAGAGTGCCTCTATTATAGTTCTAAATGGTAGCAAGCCATTGCGTGTCAGTTTACGTGGCTGTAGCAACCTGTTACAAATGCACAGTTCTAGTGGTTTCCAGACGCTTCTTTCTAACACATGGCTCCCGAAGGCAGTTTAGTCCTGTGACACCCCAACACGTTAGCCTAATGTTGCTTTTCATAAGTAGGATGAAGGGTAGCTGCTGTAAAATTGCAATATTAAAAATGGCGAAGAAACGGATGGAATGAGTAATATAAAATAGCTAGCTGCTTTAGATTACGGGAAATGGACATGTCAGTGCTGGGGGATAGAATGGGTGGCAGGCAAGTGTGAGATTTAGAAAATAAACTCTTAGCGCCAATGGCGCAGGTGAGGGTGGGGTGTAGATTTGAAGTCATTTAATCGCACACCTATAAGGTGGTCGAAACTGGTAGAGAATTTGCAGAGAAACGATATTACGGTGCAAAGAGACGGAGACTACGGTGCAAATGGACATTCTCTTTGTTTGGCCTCGCCAACGCGTGTTGACGCGACGCAACCTGACCAACTTTCGGATGAAGGTCAGTCTTTTCAAGCAGCAAGTGAATTGCCCGCTCTGAATTTCTCAGCTTTGCAAGCATAAAAGATTTTCGCAATCAACTTCCAGCGAGTTTTCCCCGCCTAACCTTTGCTCAACCGCTTCGCAGCAGCTGACGGCCAAGAAAATTACGATACAGCCTGGAGCAGACTGATACTGTGTGGTAAGTCTCTATTCCATCCATATTCAAAGTTTGAATTCAAGGGATCGAGGTGTGGATTTTGAAAGAAAAGAAGTGCTGACCTGATGGTTCCAGCTGATTCCCGTATCCAGGAGACACAATTTCCGCAACCAGTGAAGAAGGCAAGAGTGGAAAAGAGTTGGTTGGTATACCTTAATGACAAGCCCAAAGAAGCGAGCAAAGTCTCGCGCAACAGCAAAGGTAGCTAGGAATTTCCTCCCCGAGCTGCGACAGCAACTCAACAGACCGCAGCGCCAACCTAAAAACCTCGACGAAACCATGCCCCGCCAGGCGAAGGGAGGAGACCAGGCCCAGACCGAAAGAGGCATTCGGCGCACTGCGCCCCGTGGCCAGCCTCCTCGCACCGTGCCCCCTCAGCTGTCCTATCTCGATGCTGGTTTCAAACCGAGAGGCCCCAGTCGCCAGGCCACCGCATCGCCGACCAACCGAAAACACGGAAGCGCCCAAGGTCAGGCCGGGGGCCGTCGTCAGCAGCGATATGCGCCCTATAGTCGGCCTCCTTCCGCGAACAGTTCTGTCCCCGATAGGGATGCTGGTCTTCGGCAGACGTCGCGCTCTCGCAATGCCCAGCGCACAGCCTCGCCCCGCGCGCAAATGGGAGTAAACAACACCCACTCCGAGTCTCAGCCTAATCCGGCCGGTGCCTCTGCCGTCGGTGCCGCGGCTACCGAGCATCTTTTGACTCTGGCAGCCGCCGCCTCTCGGCGCATCCAGCAGGAAGGCTTCCATCTCCAGAACACTTCCCGGCCCTCATCCCGACATAGCAGCAATCCGCTCCGCCTGGAGCCGATGGAGTACATCCGCGATCCCCGCGGCGACGAATACCGCGGTCTCGCAGGAGGATTCAACCAACATGCTCTCACCCATGAGCCATCGTTCTACCCCAACCCACACCACGAACCCGAGGCCCACCGCAGAGACCGCATGAGAGCCGAGGCCCTAAACGTCTCCCGCGCCATGGAGTACCTCAACAACATCGCCGACTACAACGCCCGCGTCCTCGCACACTACGACGGCACGAACGAGGTTACCTTCACCCACTGGACGCAGATGCTATGGGTCTTGACCGAGCAGTTCCGCCGTGAGCGGTACGCTCCTGTTCCGCGCACCCCGCCCCAGTTCACGGGAGAGGAGCATATCCGTCGGCTGGAGCAGCCTTACCTGCACCCGATGGCTCCTCCGCCGCCGCCGCCTCCGCATTTGCGCTACGATGCTCCGCGCGACAGCTTTGGTTGCTATTGGGGCCCGGGTCCGGCTGCTTTTGGGCTCCCGCTGGAGCCGTTCTGGGATGGCTTTACGATGTGGGATATTGGCTCGATGTATGGCGCTGTCCATGCGGGAGTTCCTGGTCATCGCAACGTTGGAGCACCGGGGAATGTTCCGTTCCCGTTCCACGGCCACGCTAGGGGCTATTCTCGGCACGAGTCTGAAGGATTTCGCGAGAACGGCGGAGGAGGAGGAGGCTTCCCGCAGAACAATCCCGGAGATTTTTCCGCTCGGCATAGCGCTGATCCATATGCGTGGAGAAACCGCGAAAGCAGTGCTCACAGTAACCACATGCAGCACAATCATGGCATCTCTGCTGAGAGAAACGATGGATACCACGCGCAAAGCAACCGGGGAGTCTCCACCCATCACGGCGACAACCCCTATGGTGCTGATGGGGAGGATCGGCACGTCGACGCCTCTTCCGGCGACGACAAGAGTGACGCCAACAAGCGCCCTGTCAATGGCGCTGATGCGGATGACATGGAGGGAGTCGAGCAATTGGCTAATGAACTCTCTGAAGTTGAGCCCGGTGAGAATCCCTAGGAAGAGGATCCTGGGTGTGAGATTATTTGACTTCGATTCTTTGTGAGCGACTAGACGAAATGTTGGACAAAAGGATGCTTTATGACCGGCTACGCCGGTGTGGGTAGAGTCGCACACCCTATCTAGGTAATTTGATTTTAGCACGAGAGACGCGCATTAGCGGTAGCGTTGGGAGTTTTCTGTACCTTACCTTGCATCTGTACTGGAAGGACTGAGATAGCTACCAGAGATGGTTCTAGGAGGAAGGGATACATTGTAGGAATTTTAACATAGGAATAGACAGTCAATAGATATTCGGTGTGTCAGAGAAGGGTCTTCAGAGCTCGTCGTTGTGATAAGAATATATCCCGTGATATCCGTCCCTTGGTATACAGGGTACTTGCAAAACTGCGTTGTAGAATCCCTTAAACACCTTGTTTCAAGGCAACAGAGCCTAAACTTAGGTATTCCAAGAAAGGCCTCATTCGCATGGTTAGAGGCCTGGTTCGCATATTTAGAGGCCTCGCTTTCATCAGAAAAGGCCGTGAGAGAATACCTATAAGTAGGCCTGTTGTAAGATTCGGAACGGGTTTCGATATTTGGGATATGGTGCAAAGAGACGGATGATACAGTCCGTTCCGCAGCTCAAACATACGACGGAGAGGAAAGCCGGAATGACCGGGTTCTCGTGCTTGTCTGTACGCTTCCTAGGGGATTGTGCTAACTCGTACGTCCACCAGTCCTTTACTGCATCGAGATTATATACAGCTAGAAGAGAGAAGAGATGCAAAATAATGGCAGACATCATGTGTCTGTCTCGCGAAGGAGGTAACACCAACGGGTTTCCCTGTGTCCCACGCTACAATATTGCAAAATTGCAATATTTCAAGCCTCCATCTTCCCATATCAACGGCACGCCTGGTATATGTAGGAAAATTGTCCCCATAATAGGAAACCGACTTCTCCAACAATTACACCTCCAGCCAAACCAGCCCAGCCCAGCCTGCAACGCCTTGAATCTCCCGTCAAACCTCCAATCTATCAGAACGCCTTGGCCGTTCTCCCAGCTCTATGTCGTGATTGTACACCTCGACTTCATCCTTCGCCGTCATCCTCTGCACACTCTCACTCCCACTGTCATGCCTCGTCAACACAGTATCAAACAGTGAATCCCCCTTCCTCAGCCCCCCAAACCTGCCCCTCTTTGGCTCAGCGCTTCCAATCGTTGGCGGCGGCTCGTTATCATTCTCTCCAAGTCTCCTCCTGATTCTCCTCGGATCCGTCGAGCTCCCCCCACCCCATGACTCGAGTTTGAACAAGCGGCGCACCAGTGCCCAGCAGAAGGGAACGTTGGCGATGATCACTGCTGTGCTGGCCTCTCCGTTATACCATGCCAGGAATACGAGGTTGTGTGGCATTGCGAAGTTGAAAGTGCGATTCAGGATGGCCAAGAGAACAACGAGTACGCCGAGGCTGAACACGCCACAGAGGACAATCTTCTGGCGGAGCGGGAGGCGCGTGCGTGCGATCATGGGTATGGGGATAGCGAGCATTATCAGGTCCGAGGAAACATGGACGATAGTGAGGGTGATAAGGTGGTGGTGGTAGTTCTTGCATTGATCTAGGAGACAGAGCTATCAGTTGGCTGCTGCAAGGAGGAAAGGATGGGAAACTCAAGTACCGTTTCCAGGGGGGATAGGGACAGCCCAATAGTTGGTTATCGGTCTACACCAAACGCCCAGGTAGAGGACCTGGACGAGAACGTAGCTCACGACGCAGTAGCCGGCCGTGACCTTCACGGCGATGCTCTCTCTCAGTCCGGACCTGCGTGAAGTTGGTCAACACCGCAATATTCTCGACAACCAAGCCGTAGACAGAAATACCTACGTCATCCTCGCATACAGGATCAGCAAGCAGGCTTTCACCAGCCATAGAGTAGATATCATAAATTCCTCCAGAGCGACGAGCATCTTGCTTCCCCATTCAGCCCGGGCGACCTGCTGAGGAGTCCAGTCGTCCGTGGAACCCTCAGGGACGTAGTTGCTTCCGTTGGCGGCGACTTCGTTCGACGAGTAGGCCACGCCTGCGAGCGATACCAGCGCGAGCATCATTAAGTAGTCGTCCCACTTGAGATCTTTCCAAAACCTAGACCCCGAGAGGAGCCGCCGTGAAACAAACCGACAAACAATAGCCACGAGGGCCAGCGCCCACAGCGCCCAAGCGCACGCTGCGAGACTCATGTCGTAACCTTCCCCGATCGTGGGAGAGATCATCTTGGGCAGGAGCGGGAGCGTAATAATAGGAAGGAGCCTCGGAATCAACGAGTTCCCGGCAGATTGCTTGGTCTGTGCCGGGTTTCGGGCTGCGGCATCGCCCGACGGCGAGTGATTAATTACAGAAAGCGGTAGTTCTTGGTCGTCGGTGGTTAAATCGCGTCAATGGGAGGGTGTTTCGCATCCGAGGCCACAAGACCAGGGGCGTATAAATGTTCGTCAAAAGATGAAGGCAAGAACGACGAAGCCTTGCCTCAGCTCGATCGTGGGGAAAGGGCGACTCAGTGATGAAGCAACCAAGGGGCGGCCACGCGCCGGCTCATGATGCTAATCGGTGATCACAGAGGATTCACTTCGCGGCCTCATCCTATCATCGTCGCCTCAGGTTGTCCAGCGATGGCAAGGACAGTCGCAACGTTCCGACCGGAAAGGGGATAGAACGCATTACCAGTGCGTTATCAGCTGCACAGCATTGACCAGGCGGACAGACGACTGTCGAACAGTATCTTGGGGGCGCTCAGGAGGGTGTAAAGGCGCTGAAGAGATAAGTGACCCAGCCCGATAAGGTCCATGATCGACAACCGCCCAACCGTCGGTCGCCAGGAACGGCCTACGGTGGTCGGCGCGCTCCGACGAGCGGGTGGTTGCGGCTTGTTCAAGATCCTGCGCATTTATCGCATTTATCGGGCCTGTGGTTGGTGGTTTTAGAACTTTTGAACGCAAACGCGGGGGGCGTGGGGGACACAGCTCAGCCTCTGAAAGCGCAGTCCGAGCTTGCCATCAAAATACACCCCCTTTTTCTTTCATCTGGAGATTGCATGATTTGCGCGCGCAACGTTTTGATTGTAATGAGTGTAGACTACTTTAAAAATAAAAAAAGAACAAAACATCCCAAGGCGGGAGAGACATCAACCCTAAAGGGTGAGAAGCAAGCCGAGCAAGTAACACCAACCACAGAACATCAACCATCTTCGCTATCAGTCCACCACTGCCCCCTCGACGCCGCGACGAAACTTGCTCACAGCCAAACTCTGATATGAAGCAACGCTGCCCTCGCTTCACAATGTGCTCTACAACTTGGTGCACTGCGCATTGATAAGGTTGATGTTGACAAGTCCGTACTAAGGCAGCCATCAGCAATAAGCCATCTTCAACCCGAATACGTAGAATAAGGCGGGACTTGCCTGGACCTGGTTGGCATTGCAGCAATAGGTATTGGTACTGCAAGAACCAGTACCGATGATAGTAGTGCAAAAGAGATCCAGGATACCGATACCCAGGCCGTTGCAGCAGAAGATGTCCGTTTGGGTAGCAGTGCAGCTTCCTGTGCGGGCTACGATCTCGGCTCCTTCTTGAGCTGGAGCGGCAGCAGCCGTCATGGCGATGGTGAGGAGAGTGAAGACGGTGTTGAACTGCATATTAGCGATCGAAGGTGTCCTTGAAAGGAGCTAGGCTGTTGATGTTTGAAGTGCGGTTGGTGTTTCTGTTTCTTGTCGGCGCGATGGGGATGAAGAATTGGGATGTAGAATTGGGAGAAGACGACGGCTTTTATAGATCTCCAAACATCTTGCGAAGCTGTCTTTACGTCTCAACGGCAGCTGTTGCCCCTTCTCGCCAACGGCCAATGCTTTCTTCACAGTCGGAACTACATTCTCGTCGATTTCACGACATTTCAGCCGTCGACATCACCACTTCATGCCCGAACCCGAGCATTGCTGCCTCAGAGCCAATCATGTTGACCATGGTGAATAGAATTTGGAAGTTGTCCTGTCGATCTTCACGGTGTGGGTTTCTTGCGGGTCAGGGGACACTTGTCCTGCCTTGTTTGTCAATATCTGCGAAGCATTGTTTGGAAACCTGGGGCATGGATTCCAAGAAATTCCCCATGTCCGGATGTATCTTCCCGACGGCTTATCGGAGGCCATGCGTGGTGACGACAGCGGGTGAGAAAGGTAGATTCGAAAGAAGCCTTGATGGTTGGTATATTTCTCAAAGCGAAGCGCGGTGGCTGTCGGTGAGAAAGGTAGTGTATCACAGCATCACCTGTGCGGTTCTCCTGGTTCAAAGATCTCATTAACCGAGACATCGGTACCGTTCTCATGTCTCCCGGACCTGCTCAACGCTTGTCTCACAGGACCCTGCCCCGGGACAGATCGGCCCCGCGCTTTCCTGTTGTGAATAGAGGGCAAGATTCTTTCCGATGGACACGGCATCCTGCCAGGGGTGTCAAAGTGGTTTGCTTTGTGGCGTCCAACCAGCTCCTTAACCACCGTAACACAAACACTGTCAGCAGCCACCCCCCCCTTCTTTCCAAGAAACGGTGATGCGCAAAATCTGGACATTTTCCGAATCGCGACCCAGTGTCTCACAGCATAGCCCCCATCCAATCATATCGCTTTCTCCTTGTTTGTTGAAAGGGTGAAAGTCGCCTCTGCATAGCGTACCAACTTCGTGCAGGTCATTGCCTTGAGCCCCGAACGTTACATCCGATTGCAACATTCGAGGAGGAGAAGTTGTCATCAAAACGTGGCTCTGATTTCCGAACAGCCGGCAATACTTCGCTTCTGGCTGACCCAGTGGAACCCGATACCGCACAGTGACCAAAGCACTGACTGCATGGCATATGATCTTGATTTTCAGCTCCGAAGACGCCGAAATTTCAATTTGCCGTCCATTCTTTTATTGGGGCAACGAGAACATCTGAAGGTTGGCCCGTGGGTCCGAATGAAGATGGAAAGTTGGCAACGAGTCAGGATACACCCGTCGCCCACTTCTGGCAGGCGCGCGACAACCCACTCCCTGCTGTCCCTCCCCACCCAGCCCCCATCCATAACCCTTCTTTCCGCACACAAATCTCAACAATCGGGTATGGTGTAGTGGTTAACATCGCTGACTCTCATATTGAGTACTCAGCAGCCCGGGGTTCGATTCCCCGTTCCCGAGAATACGGCACGACCAAACTACTGTGGATGGCAACATCTACACATCTTCCGTAGTATAGTGGTCAGTATATGAGCTTGTCAACTTCAATGAGGAAGACTTCGCTCGGGACCCGGGTTCAATTCCCGGCGGGAGAGACTTCCTGGTGCGTCACCTTTCCAGCTGCAGCCTTGGGCAGCTGGGCTGGGGCGTCTTCTTCAGCTTCCGCGGTGTGGTGCACTGCATCTGACGGACCCTGTCCTGCCGCACTTGAAAATCCTCGCTTCGACCGAAATCCTGGCTGTTACTGGAGTCTTTCAGCGCCGAAGTCTTAGCGGCCTTGTGGTTTTCGTTTGGCAGCATCTTTCTCGAGATCTTGTTCTGCTGTCCTTTTGGGGGCGCTTGGTAAGTTGAGGATGGAGGCTGGAGGACAAGCTGTGTTTCGCAGATGTGGGATGCGGGAAGACAGATTCGCGTCGGCAGCTTTGAAACAAAGAAGGCGTATTGTGTGTTCCTGCCGACTACCTATGAGATTGTGTCACGGGGCTAAGGCCCCAAAGTGGGTCTGGGCTGAGAGCCCAGACCACCGCTCCCATGGAGGCGGGTCTCCGCCTATATAGCTGCGCTCCGCGCAGCTCCTGTATCTACTCTTGATCTTCTTC
>Ga0247758_1000718_pt1 | contig 28566 bp, 19 predicted proteins | sample UWRJL156409C4_FD_180950 | JGI IMG/M metagenome (GOLD analysis project Ga0247758, IMG submission 180950) | Plant litter microbial communities from Arlington Agricultural Research Station in Wisconsin, United States - UWRJ-L156-409C-4 | ecosystem: Environmental > Terrestrial > Plant litter >... | reverse complement strand
ATCACTTCGCGGGACTCGCGGGACTCAGGTATCGGCATCCCTTGCGACGTATGCGAATCCGAGACTTGCCGCTGCCGCGATATCATCCTCTTCCTCGCCAACGAAATCCGACAGCAGCAACTCCAACACCAAGGAATCCACACCCTTAACACCCGCATCGTCTTCATTCTCACCCCCACTACCGCCACCAAAAGACACTGACACGGTCCTCACCACTCCAGCTCTCACCGACCATACAGCAAGCCAGCTATACCGGCAACGTCCTACTCCATTCCGCGCTGCGCTCTCTCCGATGCCCGTTGGGAGAGCGCAGCCGAAACTGAGGCATCAGCCGAGGCTGAGGCTTAAGACCGGGGGTATTGGGATTGAAGGTGTTGAGAATGTGGTCACCGGTGGGGAGGAGGACGGAGGATTCTCGCCGCAGTCCTTTAAGCAGAGGGTGTTGAGGACGCATCGGAGGAATAATAATACCTTGCAGCGGGGAGGGGGTGGGTGGGTTGAGATTGGATTTGGAGGGTGGTTTGAGTGTGGGGTGGGATGGAGAGTTGAGTTTGTTGTAGTTGGGTTGATGCTGGTGAATGTTTCAGCTAAGTATCGGTATAATGTTAATTTGGGTTTCGGTGTGGTTCGGTGGTTTTGCATTAGAATTTCCGTGGAGGGAGGAAATATGATGGATGGGTTCAAGTGCATTGGGATGATAGGTTGGTTGGTGTTAAATTGGATATGTCTGGTGGTGGTGAGGTAGGTAGCAAGCATGCATGGTTCAATCAGTGATAATGATGATTGTGTTAAATTGATCTCTGGCATTGAGTCTATGTATAGTATAAAGGGGGTGTAAACAAAGCAATCGTGTAGGCATGGTGTTAACCGAAGGTACGCCGTGGTCTCGACGGGCGAAGGCCTGGTACGTAACGGGACAGGTGAAAGACTCCAGAAGAAAAGATTTGACTTGACCATCTGTCGGGGTGACGCCCTGAGCAAAAGCAGGAATCTGGTAGTACCCATTCTCATTATCCGTATTGCCAAGTAGGACGGGGAGCTTGGCAAAGCTGCCGTTTGCAATCAGACCAATGTAGTCGGAGAAAACGATCTCATTGTCCGGAGTTGGCCTCCTGGACTGCCTTGGTGCTGGAGGGGAAGCTGAAAGCGTTGCCTGAATGTGCGATGATGCCATGGGCAATGGGATCATCCTTGTATACATATGCCCAGTAGTCGACACTCACACCACCCGAGGAGTGGCCAGCGAGAGTGATTTTGGGTGGTTCACCACCGAAACCCGAGATATTGTCCCGAAGCCACTCGACCGCAGCCCGCTGATCGCGAAGACCCAAATTCTGGATCTCGCGAGGGACACCAGGGAAGCCGAAAATATTGAGACGGTAGTTGACGATTACGACGACGATGTCTTTGGCCTCAACAAAGTACTTGGGGTTGTAGAATGGACTGTTGGTGTTGCCAATGGTAAATCGTCCTCCGTAGGAAAAGACAAGAACCGGCTTGTTCGCCTTCACGTTGTTGGCTGCATTCGTTCCAGTAGGCTTGGTCCAGATGTTTAGGGTCAGGCAATCTTCGCTCTGTGATGTACCAGCTGCAGAAGCAAAATAGTTGACGATCCTCTGGGCATGAGGAGTGAAGCCCGGATAGTTGACCGGCTTAGACGCCGTCAGTGGGCAGTCGTAGCCGAACGTGGCGGCCTCAAATGGATCTGAAGCAACGAATCGCCGTGGAGGCGCAAGCCGTGGTTCACCAGCAGGGGGTTTCGCATATGGAATGCCAAGATATTCGAAGACAACTTAGGTATTAGGTGCGATGTATCCAGTGATAGGTCCGTTTGATGTGTTAACAGTCAGCTTTACTACCGCTGTGCATATGGCGAGAGGCCCAAACAGCACTGTTGACAGCATGGCGAGGATGATGACGATGTTGATGTTGTGGAGAGGAGATTGTGGAGACTAATAAAGGCAAAGAAGCGGATAAAAGCGTTATGCGTGAAATAAGCCTCCGCAAAAATCCGAAGTATCTTGTTAATGTTACGCTGGCCTGATGAACTGACACAAATTGGTGCTGCAAATTCCACTCTTTCTCCCAAATCAGATACAGCTTTCTTCGAACAAAGCCAAGGAAAAAATGAGACGAGGACGATCCAGGTTTACTTTCACTGTTCCATCGCCAACGCGAGCTGTAAAGTTACAACACTCTGAACTGCTTAAGCGAGGAATGTAACTAGGGCACTCTACATAGTAGGCAGGTAGCAGTATATCAGAATCGACGTAACAGTAGCTAGGACTCCTAGGACAGAGAGACCTCACACCTAGCGACTATAAGACGTCACAGGATACCAGAAAAAGGGGAATATTGCAGTGAAGATTCCGAGAATGCACATCACGGTGTTAAGGATGAGGAGATAGAAGTCTGCATCGGCGCTGGACCCTGGATGGTTGGTGGAATTCTGCCAGGCGATGGCTAGGGGAATGAAGCAGCCGAGTGTTGTAAGAGTGACTGCAGTGATTAAAACAGGTCCGTTTTCCTACCAAAGTCGTCAGTTGACTAGTCTGTGTACCTAAGTTTCAGGGATGAGATCGACGTATATGCTAGGAGGTGTTGGGATAAGCTTTGGCTACCGTTTTGTCACTTTCGTCGTCTCGAGGGATGAAGTTATAGGTTGGCTCTGTTAATTAGTTACTAATTGCGTCTAGGGCCGGCTGGGCGTCGTAAATAACAGTAAAGCGTTCCATCAACCGTATCTTTTCATTTATTATGTCAATGAACTTCAACGCTTCGATGGTGTCTGTCGAATCTAAAAACAGAAGGTTGTCGAATGCTTCAGCTACCACATCCCGTTATATTAAGATGTCGAAAGCCCGTTGCTTAGCCTGTCTCCAAGTGTTTGAATTCGATAATACGCCTAGGTAGTCAATTAGGGAATCAAGACTGGCTCTCCAAATCTTTAAGCAAGACTTGTCTTGCAGATCTCGCAGAAGTTAAGGCAAATCTTCAGATCCGCTTAGGATCCTCCGATATATCAGAAGATCTAAGGTGTCCAGGGCGTCTTCGTCAAAATGACATCGTAAGTGGTGAGGCACAGGCTGATTCAGCCGACCATAATCTCGAGTTGCGATGTCGAAACTTTCCCTATCTCGCCGAGCCTCTTACCTTATCGCAATATTAACGGCTTAGAGTGACTGGGCGATGTTGACCAATGTTTCTCTGTTGCTTTTTGAGAAACCTTCGGCAAGCGGAAGTGGTCCTGCGAGATTGATTCCTGTTAGTCGTGGTTTTCAGGAAGTCGCCATGCGTATAATCCAGAACTATGAACGACCTACTAAAAGTTGCCGATGGTGTCGGTAATTTTTGCCATGGCATCAACGGGAAGCTGTGACGAGCCATAATTCTGCTAGTTCCCCCTCTGTGTTTGATGCTGCCAGTGCATGCAATCTTCTCGGGGCGTCTGGTATGGCGGTTGCAAAAAAGCTGGAAAATGATGATGGTTAAAAATTGAGCATACTTTCAATAATGGATGGAGTGGTTAAATATCTGCATGGCCTTCCCGCAGGCTTCGCCACAGAGTTTGTTGCGCAGTCGAAACATTGCGCCCTAGGCACGCAACCACCAATGGACCTCAAAGCGGAGGCATCAAAGCCGCCGCCACTTCACACTACTGGCCGGATGGCTGGTGATGCAGCATGCTGAGCCACCGCCCAACAAGCAGGGGTAAGACGAACAAGTGATACAGGAGAGTCGAATGCTCAGGTGGGAGTATGACGCTCGCGAGGGCAAGTAACCTTGGAGCTGGGAAGGAGGTAGTTTAAATTCCCGCTAGGTGGGGGAGGTCCTCGTTGGTGTTCGCGAGGGAAGGAAGACCTGGTTTCTGTTTCTTGGTGCTAATAGCATCGGCGCCAGGGGACCCGCCTCCCCTCGTTTCTTTTTAGACACCTACCTTGCGCGTGGTCACAGTGAACAGTGTCTCCGCGTATCCGAGGTTCGATCGAAACATTGCATCGAGATGCGAAAAGGGGTTGGTGGTAAAAAAACCCCGAAGCTTTTCAACCCAACTTGGCTCGAGGGTTGGTCACACATGGGAGGGCAGGTGCAGCTGCCAACAATCGAGATTCCCACCTGCCCCGAAGGCGCGCTGCTCGCCCACGGGGAAACACCTGTCAAGCGTCAGTCTGACGGTCCAAGGCTTTCGCCACTCTGCTTTCGCCTGTGTCTGAAGGCACACTGAGCGTCGTTGTCTTCCCATCGTGTTGTCCGAATCACATCTAGCCGCATCCGGTGTATAATCTCCCTCCACCGTCTGACGCCGCATTGAGAGAGCCCGCTTATCTCGTTTTTGTGACGTTCTCGCTCGAAAATGGCGAACCTGCCGCCGGAAATTCTGGTCACGGTCGATGTGGGACACTTGACCACGAGTAATTTGACCCCCCCTCCTGTCAGTGCAAGTTGATCTTGTGGCTGACCACGTCGATCGAAGCTGTCGCCTGGATGATCACTGGCACGAACAAAACCGCCGCTGATCTGACACCCATCAGGAGTTGGCCAGGCGCGGAGGACGCATCTTTCGACTACGTACCGACGGCACTCACATACAATTCCAAGGGTACACTCCTTCACTGGGGTTTCGGGTGCAAGGTCCCTGAAGTTGGCGAGTTTGTCGAAACGAACTTCTACGCCATCCTGGATCCAGACCACGCAGGCAACGACCGCTCTGTCGACAATGAGAAACGTTCTCTAGATTCTCTTTCGAACTTCCTTTTTTGCGTATATCAGCATATACGCCGCCAGATACAAACCAGGGTGGACTAGTATGGTTCCACCATCGACTTCCTCTTTGCCGGACCCAAGAGCGCCTCCAAATTGATATACGCAATTCAGGACGCCGGATTCGGTGGCGATAACCCAAAGCATAGGGTGAGAGCCGAGCTGGTACGATCGTCCGCGGAAATTCTTTCCATCACCACGGCTCCTAGGATGGCCAGAGATATGGTGGCGATATACCACATCGTCGTGGACTGTGGGCCAAACGGGACGTTGGTATCACTATGCGCGAATCAAGCCGTGGTGAAGAGCGAAACGTTTTCATTGGGAACCCATCTCATCGAAAAGGAGATTTACGATCTCATCAGAGGAAGGATTAATTGCTATCCTGCGCCCAAGGACGAGATGCTGATCCGCCACAGCTACGCTAAGCGTTGGGCTAAGAGTAGCCAGTCCGTTGAGGTTATAAATAGCCTGAGCCAGTGTCGAACGTTCACTGGACAGTACTCGATGTCGCTTGGGGCTTTCCCATAGAAGAGTCGTTCTAATCCAGGTGAATGGATCATGGTCAAGAACAGAGTTGAGATATTCCGGAGGTAAGCGCCGGATGATACAAGGAAGCCATCTGTCTGCTAACGCCTGGCAAGTGAGGAACTATACATGCTGCTAAACCATGTTGAAAATCTTGTCTGCACCCACCTGAGTCACTTTATGCGGCGCACCAATATCAACTTGACGTCGCATGACCAGGGACTGGTAAGTGTTCCCACGGATGGTAGGTACCGGAACATTCACTGACTGGCATTAACGATGGTAAATACAGCGCCATGTGGTCGTCATTAGTTGGTTGTCACGCTTCCCTTATGTCATTGACCTTTTGAACCAGCGGGTGGGGACCCAGAGGCTCCCGTACTATGCCGCCGATGGTGTCCTTACTAGTGGCGATCCGAAACTCTGTCGGGAGAGGGCTAGTTTGTCACCGATTGTCACAGCTGAAATCATCGGAAGAGCCTGTCACCGTTCATGGCGCGGGGGCTGGAGAATCGCAACCCAAACTGGTACTCGGCGGGATGGCAATGGGCTACAGGTTGACAGTGGGGCCACCATCGGCATCAAAAGAAAGGGAGCCGTCAAATCAGCCCTAAGTTGGAACTCCGCAGTCCCAATAAGTGGCCCCTTCTACAAAAGCATCGGTTCCGGCGAGCGCTACTTTGAAGCAAACCGGCAAGAGAGTGGCATCTCGAAGCCCTGTCAATGAAATGCGGCTTGATGTAGTCACACTTGACGATGCATCCTCGCGTCTCACGTACAAGCGTACCTGGAGAAATGGATCTGTTATTACAGCAGGGGAAATTTGGAAGAGGAGCAGGTTTCTTGGAAGGGGCGCTTTTGGAAGAGTGTGGCTTGAAACATATGCTTCCGGTCCGAAGAAAGGCCAGCATCGAGCCGTGAAGGAGATACCAACTACTGCAGATTCTCAACAAGACATCGACTATAACAGGGAGCTCGAGGCTCTCGCAAAGTTCTCGGCATCAGAGGTTCAAATTTCATTTCGCCTCCAAGGTTGATATTGCTGATGATTCCACCGTACTCTAATTATTTCGTAATAAGCTACGGTTTGTGGGCGACCGAACGGTCGCTCTGCATCGCAATGGAATATCTTGAACTGGGAAACCTGGAGAAGTTTTTTACCTCGCCGATGAAGGAGGATGACGTCATTGACATCACTATCCAGCTCTCTGATGGACTCAGTCTGATGCATGAATGTGGGTTCGCGCACCGTGAGTTGAAGCCAGATGTAGGTATCCAACGCATCCAGTATCTGCATATAATGATACTTGCTGACCTGCTGAACAATATATTGGTCGTACAAAATCGGTCAGATGAGGACGGTTCACGATGGTGGGTAAAGATAGGGGATTTCAGCATCAGCAAACGTAATGTAGCTGGTGTGACCTCGCTCCGTACCCCGGTCGGGACGGTGGCATACATGGCTCCCGAGGTTCTCGGTTTCTTCAGTCTGAAAGAGCTTCAACTATCGCAGCAAAAGACATCGCCATCATACACCACAGCCGTCGACATCTGGTCCCTTGGCGTCATCGTCTTTCGCATAATCACGGGCGAGTTTCCTTTCCCGGAGACAATCGACCTCGCACGATACGCGACACTCGGCGCTCCGTTTCCGATAGGGCCGTTGATGAAAGCCGGTGCCCCGGAGGATTGCATCGACTTTCTCAAGAGAACAATGGCACCTTCAGCGGCTATGCGGCCTGTTGCAGAATTGTTGCCCTACTCCCCATTCTGCAAGCCAGAATGAGACTCGGAAGATGGGTAGACTCGCGCCAATCGGCAAGCTAGCATACGTTAATCAATTCATTAGCATTCCTGGGCCCAAGACAGACTGTCGGCTAAAGTGCTGCCGAAGATTTGTTCCGGGTTGGGTACAACGCGTGGCTCAATTGCCAATCCCTGCCTGACGGCGGGATTTGCCTATTGACTTCATGCTACCATACATAGCACTTCCGAAATGCGCGCCGCATAGTTGTAGGGCGAGAGCCGCGGCCGACTCCCGAGTCCAGATACCGAGAACCACGCTCAGAGGGGTCGCTCCGGACTTCACCATGAAGACAAAAGCGCATAAGTAGGGGCCTACGGAGTTACTCTGTGGGCTCTCTTGAGCAACGGGGCCAAACTTGCTCATTATCCATTCTGTGTTTCTCTCCAGCCAGCGCCACCTCACCGAGTCATCTGCCCGTCGTCTCAGCTCCTCAACATGTTGTCCAACATCTTGGGCGTAGCCCTGCTCCTGCTCGGAGCCGCGCAGCCGATCATCGCCGCGAAACCATCCCCCGGCTGCGGAAAGGCTAACAAGCTGGTGACACCAGCGGCCGCCACCACGCCCGGCCTGAGCATCACCTCGGGCGGCAAGACGCGCCAGTACTTCGTGAAGCTCCCTGCCAACTATGACTCCAGCCACCCCTACCGTCTGATCTTCACCATGCACGCCGTAGGCGGCAGCGGTCAGCAGATCTCCAGCGGCGCCAACGCCTACTATGGTCTCCCGTCGCTCATCAACGACACCACCGCCGCCATCTACGTCGCGCCCACGGGCCTCAGCGGCGCCCTCGGCATCGGCTGGTGGAACAGTGGCGGCGAGGACATCGTTCTCGTCAAGGACATCATCAAGGCCGTCGAGGACGACCTTTGCATCGACCAGAACCTGCGCTTCTCCACGGGCTTCAGCCACGGCGCCGCCATGTCTTTCATCCTGGCGTGCGCCCTGGGCAAGGACCTCCGCGCTGTGGCGGTGCTGTCTGGCAGCCCGCAGATCAGCGGGACTTGCCCTGGCGGTACGGAGCCCGTGGCGTGGTACTCGCAGCATGGCACTAAGGACCAGGTGCTTCCGATTGCGGGGGGCCGCCAGATGCGCGATAGGTTCTTGAAGAATAATGGATGTGCGGCGAAGGAGGCTAAGGAGCCGGCCAAGGGCGAGAAGCATATCAAGACTGTGTATGAGTGCAAGGCCGAGTATCCGACTACGTTTGTTGCTTTTGATGGGTAAGTCCTCAACTGTCCTTCGTTTGTGTCGATTGGGGAAACGCATGGGCTAACTGTTCGGTGTTAGTGACCACACGCCTAGCCCGAGAGACCCGGGTGCGTCCCGCACGTTCTCGGACACTTATACGTGGGAGTTCTTTTCCCAGTTCAAGTAAATGGGATGTCGGATGTGATGTGGTGGATGCAGCTGGAAGGCCTACGCGTGTTAGGTGTTGTACATATCAGGTCGGCTGTAATTATGCGACCGAGTGGCGGAGGTCCGCGGTATATACTTGGGTACCTGAATCAATTATGAAGGCTCGCAAAAGGAAGGGTCCCTCTTCTCCGTGGGAAAATACGTTGTTGGAATTCCTCACACAGCTCTATGCCGGGACAATAAGGCCTTAACTACATCGCGAAAGGTGTTGGCTGCATCGTAAAAGGCCTTTGCAAAGGCATCTTTCGGCCTGAGCCCTCGTACCTGAATTAATTATCTGAATTAATTACATATGTGGATATCTCATGTTGGCACAGCTGTCAGTTGCGTAAAGCTCAATCTTCCTCGCCGGACAAAACGTTCCATTCAATTCAATTCCCTTGAGAAAATGATTCGGATCAACCCCCTATTCTCCGATCCCGACACCGACATGCTGGACTCGGGCATGGAATAGATCGCCCCAGCGTCCCGCATTGCCAGTCCGTCCGATATCTGCATCAACTGCATCGCGATGTTGTCAAGAAGACATGACGTATCCAGCACCCGACGTATCGGAGCGCGCGACACCATCGGAGCAGACAGCTCCCGATACCACCGACTCAATTCAATCGAGGTTTGCCTGCCGCCCCAATCCCCTATCAGCGTATCAGACAAACCATCACTCCGCATCGTGTCTCACCTGTCGACAGCCAACACTGATAAGACCCTGGATAAGTTGCGTTGACCGCCGCCCCGGCCCCCCAGGCGGAAATCATCTGCATACGTCCGTACCTTGTGCATATGTACAAGAGAAGACAGACAGGACGGACGCATGCACACGGCTTCCGCCGCGCCTTCCAGGTTTGAACCGAGACAGCCCGTCGCCAACACCAACAACAAGGAACAAACCTGCCCTGCCTGCCTGCCCGCGCGCCGCCTGCCTGTCAATCCCGCCCTGTCTCAGGCCCCGGCCGAAAATCCAAAAATCATGTCTCTGCCAGGTGTCAGGTGCTTAAAACCTGACCTGGCGCCAAGGAACATGCCCATGGGACAGCAAAACGGAACTTTCCGCATAAGGAAAGGATTGCCTTCAATCCCACCTCCCATTTCCCATTTCCCCGTTTCCCAAAAAGCCCCACTCCCACGTCAAGTTCATCCCGCGTTTTGAAATGGAAGGCACCCCCGTCCTCTCATTTGACTTTTGTCCAGCGTTATCGGGGGCCAAGAGCCGCAAGCCCCTCTCGCGAGATTATCAGTGCACCGTGCTGCTGATTCTCCCGATCCTCCAAGCATGCTGCAGCCCTGCTAGTGTTAAACTCTAGCTTGCCAACCGCTGCACCCCTTAACACGGCACGGGGGGTTGAGATCACCAAAGGATTTGGTAATCTCTTCCCCTCAGGCCAACCTTTGAAGCTGATCGGCCGCTCTATGTTGTCATGCTCTTAAAGGTCGATAGTTTGGTAGATACCAGTATTTTGTTGGAAACAAAAGTTCAACCAACAAGATTGCTACCAAAGATGACAAACACCAGTTGAACCGCTGTCATGGCTATGCGGTATGACGGCAGTATTTGAGACCGGATGTAAGCCGAGCTTGCATCACACACGTTTGGGCATGTCATGCAGGGACCAGAAGTGACATTGCTCAACACAAGAATTGAGGCTCAAGATCACGAACATATTGGCTCAAAGCGTTGTTATTATTACTAATGGTATCGTCAATGCTGTGATGCTACTGCTTCGTGGCTCTAAAATAGGCAGCCACCCAGAATCCTGCTTCATTCTCATTAGAGATTTTGGTTTGCCTCGCTCACGTATCAAATACAAGATCGTGATATATATCCAAAATGTCGCGCCCAAACACCCAATCACCAACCAATGGTGGTACTATGTAATTAAGTCGTGAATTAAAAGTTCTTGTAGTAGTCCGGAACAACGGGCCACGCGTCAGCGCCGTCCTGGATAACGAGGGCCATGCCGCCAACGAGATGGCTCTGGACGTGGCAATGCACCAACCAGGCACCAGGGCTGGTGACATGGTAACGGAGGACAGTCCAGGTGCCATTGGTCGGGGTCGCCTGGGCAGTGACGAAGCCGTCGCGCTTCGGGGGATCGACAAGGTTGAAGTTCAGGGGCACCGCTGCAGCAGCCTCAGCGGCGTTGGCCCACGGGAAATCGCCGATGCCGTTTCCAATCTGCCACATCTTGTTGCCGTGCTTGTGAATCGGGTGGGGAGGTGTGGGCTTGGTATCCGTGATGAGGATCAAGTCAACCCATGTGCCGTTCTTGGTCGTGATGGTAGTGTTGTCGAAGTCGTAGAAGTCGGGTTCGAACAGAACAACCGGCTCCGATCCGTGGTCAAGAACCGAAGGAGGAAGGACAGTCTTGTTGAGCGCCCACGCGAAGCTAACGCCGGCGGTACGCATATACAGCTTGAATGTCTGATCGGCGACCTGGGCGATGGGCTCGGGGACAAATTGTTTCTGCTTGGGCTGCGAGAAGTAGACAGTGGCGTTGCTTGCCGGGAGACCGTTGTTCTTGATGTACGGGACAGTCGGGTGGCTGGGGGCGGGACCGGCATCATTGACGCTGTAAGAGAGAGTCGCGGACGAGTACATGATCTGCGAATTCTGAACTGAGGCGATGCGAATCGGGTACTGGCCAGGCTTGTCGAGGCGGACCAGGATCGAGTAGCGGTCACCGTTGTTGATCTGGAGCGCCTGCACGAGCTGGGGCTTGATGTATTCACCGTCGACGGCGTACACCCACACGGAGTGCTCGTCGATGGAGAACACGACAGCGAGCAGGTGGAAGGCACCAATGAGGTCGAGAGCGAGCCACTTCTCATCACCGGCAAAGTGCTTGTGGACTGTGATCACCTCCTTGGAACCAGTGGTAGGAGTGCAGACTTCGAGGACGTCCTGGGGGAGGATCGCCATGTTGACCGTCGCATTGGGCGAGACCGTCTTGGAGATGAGGTTAGGGGGAAGGCAGCTATCACGTTGTTAGCAAACTGTATTCCAAATATACAACAAAATCCCTTACCCCTTGGGTGTGAAGTTGGTCACATTGTTTAGCTTGAGGACATTCGCCTGCTGCGGGGTGAGGAGCGATGTGAGCTCTGCGGCCGGGATGCAGTTGACGTTGCCCTTGCCATTGAACAAGATCGAATCGAAGCAGGGCAGCTCGGTGTTGGCCTGCTTCGAAAGAGTGACGATATCTTCTGCAGTTCTATGGCGGTGGTCGGCGAGGAGAAGCGGGCGAGGGTACTTGGCGGCCTGATCGATGGCGTTGATGACACTCGGCTCCTTAGAGATGAGGGACCATGGCTTCGGCAGCTCATTGCGGGGGTGAATAACGATCGCGCCGTACATGCCATCCTCCACCTGGCCCAGCTGATGGGCGTGATACCAGTAGCTGCCGTACTGGGTTGCGTGCCACTTGTACTTAAAGGTCTCGCCCGTGCCGATCTGACGCTGCGTGATGCCTGGGACACCGTCCGACCAGGGTGTTTCGTGCATGTCAATGCCTGCATATGCTGTCAGTCGCTACCCACGGCGGCCAGGTCTCACTGCGCGAACGTACCGTGGAAGTGCACCGTCGTGTTGTGGGCCATCTTGTTGTGGACCAAGACCTCGACCTGCTCGCCCTGTTCGATCTCGAGCGTCGGTGCCGGGAAGGCGCCGTTGACCAAAACCATATCTCTTTCGACGCCATCGGGCGACCATTTTCCCCATGTGAGCGTGAGCTCGAACTTCTTGCCCTCGGTGCATACGTTGGCGAAGGCGGTCGAGAACGTCGAGAGTCCCAGGGCCAGCCGGAGCCAGCTGCCTCGTGTAAGGGCTACCATGGTTGCTGAGTTCAGAAGACCACCGCTTGGTGACCTCGCTGGAACTTGTGAGAGGGTGAGGAGCGAATGACTAGGTTAAAACCTAACGAAAGGAAAACTGAATGGTCGTACCAGGCTGGAGAGTGCATGAGGAATTGCATGGCACACATGCCATCCTTATATCTGGCTGTGTCGAACGAGCAGACCAGGATGCAGCAGCCACCTACTCCATCCCAGACCCACGGTCAAGACGCCAGCACTCAGGAGGGGTCGAGATCGGCTGTGTGTGTGATTGCGGTGCCCAACACTCAGCTGACGGTGCCATCACCGGCCTGGGCCTGCGCGTGGCGTGGGGCATGGGCGCGGGCAGGCATGGGCAGGGCCCGAGCAGGGCCTAAGCCTGACGCTCCCAGGTTGTGTGTGTTTTTTCTTCGCTGCCTGCGCAGCGTGGGTGTGGTGCATGCGCGAGCTTTGTGATTGCCAGGATTGCGGGTCTCGATCCGGCCGAGGGCAGGAAGGGGCAGGCCCCCGTCGGCCTGGTCCCAATCACGTCCTGCCATGGCACTGCACAGGCAAGAGCGACCACCCAGAGCATGCAGCCGTGTGAGTAATGCTGGCTCTCACGGATCTCACCTCCTTGGTCTTCCCAGCTCTTGCTCATTGGGCGCACGCGCCTTTCGGCGCTCGTTCGATGGCGCTAACCCAAAAGGGCAAGCCTTCGTGCTGCAGCTGCTGCGATGCTTGCAGCAAACGGTCAATAAAACTGATCACGGATGGGCCAGCCCAGCGACACCCACAAAACCCAGAGCAGTGGGACGCCCGCTGCGCTGCTCGACCGCGGTTGGAGGGCAGGAAGAGGCTGAGTCCGCCTCAGCTCCTGGTCGCGTCCCCATTGGTCGCCATGAGCGGGGTGGTTGTCAGAAAGTGGGCTGCGACCAGTCGCGGGAGGGCGATGCTCGCTTCGGGCGGCTGTGGCAAAGGGAACCTGGGAAGCCGGTTCCGAAAATAGCCCAGTGCCGAGCAAGCATCCAGCACGGCCAGCACGAGAAGCAACGAAAACAGCGAAAATGCAAAATGGCAGATCGTCTATTTCGCAGATAAACTCTGTGAGACATTGCGAGTAAAAAAAAAAACATTCAAGACAGACGCGGCCTGCCGCGATACGATGACATACTATTTGCCCAAACTGATATATGGGCGGTCGAGGCCCCGAAGCTTCCCGAGCCACCTCGTCGAAGTGGACATTTGAGCGAAGAGAAAACGCTGAATTACCACCGGTCTGGGCTCTCAGCAGTGCCCCTTTCGCACTAGCAGACTTGGCAGAGAAAGAAAAAAACAAAGCGTTGTCTCCAGTCAGCTGGTTCTGGCCACCGCGCTGAAACCCATGGCTTGCATCTGGCCTCCATCTCGATGTGCCGGGCGCCGCCACTGCCAGCCAGCTGCTGCTTATTATCGGGTGATTGTGCAGCCGCCCGCATTGCTTTCAGAGACCTGGTCTTGCATATGAGGGGCTCTCTTGTAATTGAGCCTCTCAGCGCGCTCCAATTTTCGACGCCTATCTCCTCTGTGGCTTTCTTGCATCTCATTTTCTGCGCCGTTCGTGATGGCTCCCAGCGATGTGGAAGTTGGTGCAAAACCCGCTTGACGTTCGGATTGAGCTCTCTTCACACCCACTTGGCACGGGCGCTAGCGAGGTGCCTTACACTAGCTTACGGACTCACCCCGATGCCCAGTCCGGATGATGGGGCGGTCTTAAATCGCGCCCACACTGGACGCCGGCTGGCAGGAGCAGGCTGGCCTCCGGTTCGGTGCAGTCGCTGGCACTCCCACGGGCCCCCTACCGGCCAAGACGACGGGAAATGGTGGCCTTGGGTGGCCGGTACGCTAGACCTGCCCGGTCTGGGGCAGGGGCCCGCCGACCATCCAAACGTCATTGACAGCTCAACGAAGGAAGGATGGGCATCCTGCAGCGATCTGAACATGGACTCCGCGGAGCGCCATTCTCTCGGCGTTCCAGAAGAGATGACGGGATCGATTTACGCGAGATCGCATTTCCTCCCACCCAGGCCCACCGAAGCTCAAGCAACAGCACTGCACCTCACTGGAGAGTCACGAGAGTCAGCAGTGCCAACAACGTCAAATCCTGGATCAATTGACTATGCCACTTCCATCCTGGCAGAGCTGCATCGTGCGCATTACTGCATTGGCTGCACCTGCTGCTGCACTGCGACCCCACTTCAAAAACTGGCGGTCCGCTCAGAGCTGGAGAGAGCTCTCTCGTCAGGTGAGGGGAAGCTGGAAGGAGCGACTCACCTCTCAGCTCTCCCGTCAGCAGCAGAAGAGGGGTAGCATCTCGTATCCAAGCTCGCAATCCGTCGATCGTAGGAATGCACATCAGCGCCATCGCTCACATCTGATTCGCCTTGGCATCGCTAAAGCGCGACCACTCACGGCGTACCCAACGCGAGACCTCTGCAGCGCATTGCATCAGGGCTGCGAGCCTGGTGCCGAGACATCTATTGGTGGCGCGCCCCGCGCATCACCAGACCACGCTCCACATCCATCGATGTCGGCTTCGATAGTCTCGCGCGCCTCGAGAGCGCTACCGTGGAGCTGGGCCAAGATGCCCGTGACAACTCATCCGGAGTTCGAACCCGAGTCCAGTCTGGTTGCCAATGGATGCTATTCCGGGCCGGACGATGGGCGTCCCGATAATCCGACGGAGCCCACAAATACCACTTCAGCCCTCCTTGCCGAGCCCGTGTTGCGGACAGCCAAGCTGCCATTCTTCGCCAGTCGACGCAAGTTAGTCATAAATATCGTCGGTCGGCGATAGAGAGCCTCATCGAGGCCCGGAAAACGAGTCAACTCGGACCTGCTCACTTCCATCCTTCGATGTCAGGCTCTGAAGGAATCCCACTGCAGACACAACTGCAAAGCCCACGCATGGCAATGGAATTTTGCTGGTTACCGCCGCCACGTCACATGAGAGACAGCTCCTATAGGCAGGCGTTTTCGTTGGCGTCATAAACGCTGACAGGCTTGACTGCAAGTCCTGTGTTTACAACCGCCTCCGAGTAATAAGCGGCGAGCAAAATGCTCTCCTATTGGCAGGTCGCACTCGGGGGTCGCGTACCAGGCAGTCAGCCCTGATATCACAGTCCGATGTCTTTCTTGCGGATCCTTCACGCCCAACCCGCATTTCAGGCAAACAACACCATCAACCTCACAGCTCACCAACCTCACCGCTCGGCCCGAGGGTCTCATCCTTATCCCCATCCGCCACTGTCTTCCCCTTTCCTCACCTAGGTCTATCACATCTCGATATCCAGCCCCGTGACATGTCTCATCCCCGGCGTGGCTCGCACGAGCCGCATGAACCCTTTCCAGCTCTGAGCAAGCCCACTGTGACAAACAAGCAAAGCAATTACCATCACAGCCACCTCATCAATCACAAACCGCTCCTCATTATGATGCCACAGCGGTTGGCACAAACAGCCATGCCGCAACTGTCCGCCGCCGGCGCATCTATCCCTCGCTTGACAAAACTTCCAGACCAATGACACAGCATCCCCGCGGTTGCCTCACTTCGGCGTGGTTTAGGTGGCACAGTTTTAGTTGAGCCAAGTCTTGTGATGCATCAACCTGCCTGTTTCTGTTGACACGAGGTAGTGCGCCTCTGTGTGCCTACCCGTGTCGGGGACATTAGACCTACAGGTACCTTAGATACTGAGTTTCGCACAGATTACCGCGCGCAACACTAAATCCACGACTGGACAAATACCCCTTAAATGTGACTTAACAACGGGGTTTTCGACAACATCACCACATTTACCAAAAGACGCCTCAAAAGCCAAGACTCAATGTTCAATTAGAGTTAGCGAAAGCCTGGCGTAGAATCTCCCTCGCTCTATAACCGAGACGGCAGATCAGCCGAGACCAGCCAGTACCTGCGTCTGAATAGATTGCGCCCGCACTGCCGGGAGTTGGCGAGCAGTCAAGCGATAGATCCCCTCATTAATATTATCCCCGGTGTGGGTGGGTTGGGGAAGACCCTCCATCCGATCTTTTTTGGACGGAACCGTCATATCATCGTCATCTTTTACGAGCTGTGTGCAGCATGATTCCATCCGATTTCGTTTGTGGGGTGCGTCGGAAGAAAAGGATTTTAATTTCCTTTCTCACACTCACTGCCCAGATGGATGGAAAATGGGAAGCGAGGAGCTGTGCCCGCCCCTATCCATTTAGCCGTGGGTGCTATGTTTAGACGCAGCGTCAAGATGATCTGGTGATGGGGCTGTTGAGATGGCTGTGGAGGAGTGAGGAGCTGAGGGAACAGGGCAGACAGCGCCAAAATAGGGCTGAGGGTTTGATTACATAGGCGCTTTCTTTTTTTCGGAGCTGGAATTTTGGCTTCTCGAAGTTCCCTGCATGTTGCGATGGGAGGCTGACCTTCCGTTCTATGCTTGGTGGGATGGGGGACTGGAAATAGCTTCATTGCTTTTGTCCTGGGTCTTGCAGTTGCGGAGAAAGCCGGATTTCATGTGATGACTTGGAGTCGTCGATACGCCCATCCAAGCCCTCAATCACCGCAAGAGTCACTACTGGTCAGAAATTCAATATTCAATTCAATGTGGCTACCTGACACGAGGTATCCCCAAGCGCTGCATTATCAGGGTGGTCTGATCAAACGGCTGTACTTCATGTCGCCTCTCGGGCCAAGACCATTCACACGACGCCACCAATGACAACCATAGCACCAAGCGAAGTGAACAAAAAGCCCCGAATCAAAACAAAAAAACTACCACTCTCCACAACTCCGCCGCCAAGACCTTCAGCCCTAGCCCCTATCATCCGCACAAATTACAGCGGGTACCAGCCCCTGAGCCCCTGAACCCCTGACTCGAACGACGGCCGTCCCAACCCACTCTTGAGCCAGGAGTACCCTCACAATTCTCAACAGCAACAAGGTGAAATGGCCGAGCAGTCTGAGGCGCTACGTTAGGGATTTTCTTAATAACATCATCTCCATCATTGGAGAGAGCGATTTCGTAGCCCGAAAGGGCGTGGGTTCGAATTCCACTTTCATCATCACATTGAACTGCAGCGGTGCAGCTTCACTTTTTGGGGCTGTGGATATGAATGCTGGCTTTTTTTTGGCGGGGGTCCTGAATGTTGCGGTCGGGTTGCTTGTAGGAGAGGAGAAGAGCAGATGGACAGATGGACGAGCGATCAGTATTTTTGTTAGGAACACGCATCTCATTAATTGAATGAGACCTGGCTGTATTCTCTGACGACGTATTGTGATGTAAGCAGTTCCTCTCACAATGCAAACGATGTCTTGTTGGCATTGCCAGAGGGGTTATTGGCATTGTCAGAGGCCTTGTTGATATTGCGAGAGGCCTTGAACTGTCAAGGCAAACCATGTGTTCCAATTTGCAGGCCGTATTACATTCCAAAATGGCCTTTCTGTATCTCTTAAATGCTGGATGTACCACTGCTATTACTCTAACTGCAGCCTGTGATAATTGCACATGATTAAGTAGAAGATAAGAAGACGTAAAAGACCAAAGAGATCAACAACAGCCAGTCCCTCAGACCACTCAACTCTCCCTCGAAACTGCAATCACACAAACCACTAACACCAATCCCATCATCCTGATCAAAACCCCCTCTCCCCCAACCACCCCAACATAGCCCCAAACCCACCCGTCGCATTCCTCGCCAGCGCCAACGCATGCCCCGTCCCCGGCTGCAAATACGCATCCACCTTCTTACTCACCGGAAACAACCCCTCCGAAGCCTCCTTCAAGTACTGCCCCCTACAATCCCCACCACACAGCACATAGTCATACTCCCCGGCCATAAACAGCACCGGCCCCTTGAACTCCCCTGCTGGCACAAACACCGCCGCGTCTGAGGAAGGGTACTCCCCCACCGCCTCAGGCTGCTTGATCTTCTCGGTATACTCCAGCAGCGCGGGCTCGAAGCCGTCCTTGCGGAAGAACAGCTTCTGGATGTCGGACTGCGTGGTCAGGACGATGTATCCTGAGGGATATGCGGCGAAGCGAGACGGGTCGTGCTGCGCGGCGTACTCGTGGTCGAAGTGGGAGACGGCGATGGTGCCGAGCTGGGCGTTGATGAGGAAGCCGGTGAGGATGGCGCCGTCGCTTTGGGCGCCGTGGGAGGAGAGGAAGGCGAAGGTGATGAAGGAGCCGAGGGAGTGGCCGACGTGGATGATTTTGGAGGGGCGGAAGGAGGAGGGGAAGAGGGGAGGCGGGTTGGTGGTGCTGGCGGTGGTGGAGAGGATTTTGGAGGAAGGGAGGAGTTTACCGCTGCGCGCGAGGGTTGTGAGGCCAGAGAGGATCTCGGCCTGGGCGGGGATTTGCCCGATGTCGTATGCATCGGGGAGTTCGGACTTCCCGGTGCCGATGCGGTCGTAGGTGAGGACGGAGTAGCCCTTGTTGATCGCCGCGTCAAGATAGGAGTACTCTTCCGGGCGAATTTCAACGTCCCAGTATCGCATGTCGAAGCCGCGCCCTTGAGTGAGGATCTGGAGGGTGTCTGCTTTGGGGGTTTTCTTGGTAGGGATGCAGAGTTGTGTGTGGATGCGGAAGGTCTGGTTGACCGTCACGTTGGCGGTGATACGCGCTGTAGCATTAGGCGTGGACCAAGCTGTGGTATTGAGCGTCCAGTGGACGGCATCGATGGTGTTGTCGATGCGAGGCATGTCGAAGTGGTGATTCGTAGCGACAACCGGAACTGGCACCTCGAGCTGGATGCATTGCTTGATGCTGGGAGGGGCAGGCTTGGTAGGAGTACCCAATACAACCGGGGGCAGAACCAGAGCCCCCAAAGAGACGAGATGGAGAATATCTTTCATTTTGTCTTGTTGTCTTGATGCGAGTCTGGAGTTGACTCAGGTGGTGAAGGTCAGGGGAAGCGCTCCTGTTTTATGTTGAATTGACATCGCAACCCGCTGCCCTCATCACTCTGGCCATAGCGTCGTCATTGCCGTATGAACAATTGTCATGAGACTCAAACCGCGTTTAGCGTATTCGACGGGCTGGGGCTGCATCTGGCGTATCGTTGCGCGTGTCCTTCCCTAGCACTGCGTATTGCCTGACTAAGCTTCAACTGGGTGTATTGTAGTCGCATTTGAGGCTGACATCAGAACTCCGCCCCAAATGCCCGTTTCTCCGAGCCAGGAGCCCTATTTGTCACTAGCTGGACAATAAAACTAGCTTGCAAAGAACCCGCGAGGAGCAAAGCCGTACGTATATTGCATGGGGCTACTTCAAACCCTAGATACTCTGCACTGAGGTTGACCCCTACCTTCCTTTTGAGCCCATCTCGCAAGCTTCCACTCCAGCTCAAGGGATTGGATTCGGCGGAATGACCGGCGGCGTCGACCCGTCGCCCATCGGACCAGTGAGGTTCTGGTGGCCACCCGACTCGTCCCTGTATGCGGCTGGGTTGATACCCCACGAAGCCGAAGGGTCGATACCGAGACGAATGTACGAGAATATGCCGTCCTCTACGCGGTCCCCGAGCTTCACGTAGCGGAAAAAGGGGTCGTCACTCAGCGTGGTAATCTTCAGAAGGCCGTCGTTTGAATTGATCGTGAGATTTTGCTTGTTCAATGTGTATGGTGATAGCTTCTCGACTTCTGTGATCAAGGACTGGTCAAAGTAGAGCTGGCCAATATGGGCGACGCGTCCGCCGGTGATTGTACCATTGGGCTCGCGCTTGGCGCCAAGGTGGACCATGACATGTATGTGGACTGCTCGGCCCTCGTAATGCCCTGGGAAGAAGGTATCGAACTTGGCAACCCCCTCGTCGTCGGTAAACTGGATGCCTCGGAGAGCGGTAGCGTTGATGACGGACAAGTCCCCGGGGTTGTTCGGGGTCCTGTAGTATGCTAGCACGCCGCTGTATATGCCGGTGGTGTTGCAGCCCCAGATATCGACGGCGACATCCTTGAGCGGCCGGCATGTTTTCACGTCGATGACCTGAATATCGAGGCTCGTGGGGACACCCGCCTCTCCTTCAGTTAGATTCCGACGGACTTGCTCACCGCTGACGTAAAGCGGGCCCTCGGAAACGAGGGGCGCCATCATGCAGGCGCCATCACCAGCAAAGAGCTGTTCGGCCTTGGTATCCTTGTTGAAAGGCTTCTTGACTTGGTGGTCCTTGTTGAGGTATCCAGCCAACTTGCCCGCCTGGCGTTGGTGGAGGGGCAGGCTCCGAGTGTCGAGACCACGCTCTTGTCTCAGACGCTCAAATTCGGCATGACGGCGATCTATGGTTCTCTTGACGAATTCCGGCTCCTGGAAGGTGGCCTTGCATTGGGATACGTGTGGCGTGCGGTGATGCAATGGTTGGGCCGCGTGCTGGTAGATGTTTTCCTCCTCTCCTGGGTGACTGAGACCAAGCGGCGAGCTCAGAAGCAGGCAAACAAACACTGTAATCCACGTCATTTTTCTTGGTGACGGCTCTTGTTGATTGACCAACACCACCACGGAGGTGAGCGCACCAGAGGTTCATCTTATCCTTGACTGTTTCTCTGAAGATCTTCCAGAATCCGGTATAAAGCACTGCCGCGCGCTGCAATGTACGGCTCGTGCCGGGTGTAAGCCGGCAACCGATCTGTATCGCATGTGTGGAGTCGAAGGAGGAACCATGCAGATATGTTGTCTCCGGGTACCAATCCCAGTTGCCGAAAGATTGCGGATACTGCATGATCCCAGGGCTCGATAGATTGTGTAACTTCATTCTGAGTTTCTGTGTAACTGGCCCTGATTCACACAAACGCGCCTAGCTGCCGACATTCGTCAGGAAGCGGGGTTTTCATCAGCCAGTCGCTCTAGGCCTATCGGGACTTGGCGTTTAGAAATGCTTGCCATCTCAACCGGCAGCCCAGCCAGTCACCCGGAGGGAACAGTTCGGATTCACCGAGTCTGCTCGGTCTACGGCAAAATACCTAGACTCACAGCGTTGCGGGCTGACATCATCTGCGAAACCCATGTCAGCAACATGGTCAGCATTCGCGTCGAGATGGAAGCTACCTCGGTGAGGCGCGAAGGGGAAATCTCAATCATTTCCCTCTTTGAGCGGTAACGAGGAGAACTGAGTCGTTGCCGTTGGTCACAGCCCCCGGGGAACTTTCAGCCAATTTCACATCGAGAAAGCATTGCGAGGCATCGGAACGCGCAAGAGTTTTGAAGTATGGAGTTCCTTAGCGATCTGGGTACCTGACGGGAGACTCAAATTCATCGCCTCGCAGGTCGCAAGGCGAAATTCTGGGTTGGCAGGTAGCGATGAGCAGCCAAAGATGCCCGAGGCCATGTTGCGCCAGATGCACACTTGCAAAATGGGGTCATGATTGGTTTTTGAGATTGGATCGAATGTGCAGGGCGTTCCTCTTGGGCACTATTGAGCCCAATAGGAAAGAACTCACAGGGCCGCCAGGTTGTGCCTGCCACGAGTTTCAGTGGATTGCGACAGCGCCCCATCTCACCGCTGTCAGACTGCCAGCCCATCTCGCATTTCTCTCTGTGAAGCCAACTCACAGATGTGGGTATGATGCAGGCGGCGATTGGCCAAAAGTTTGCGTTGGGCATCCAGGTGTCTCAACGCCAAGACCCAATGGCCTCCAAGCCTGTCCTCCAGGGCAAACCTGGCCTATTATCACGGCATTAGTGCTACTCCACTTACATTCCTTGAAAATAAATATTCTTTGTCTTTCAGTTCCCAAACTCCATGCATCTGCGGCGACTATTTCATCCTCGATACGATGAGCGACACTCTTCAAGGGAGCTTCGATGGAGACCTCTGCCAAGTAAAACCCCGACGTTTCAATCCTACCGTCACGAGAGTTGAGGTTTTGAAGAATGGGAACATCGAAACATTTGCCTCTGAGGTCAAGAAGATAATCGAGCCCGTTCCGAGGACGTATGACGTCGCTGCTACGATATTCGTTGTCGAAGCCGACCGATCCTTACTACGAGAACTTGAGCCCTGGGTACTCCAGGCCCCTTGGCCACGACGCAAATTTCTTCGGGCCCATTTCAAGGATGATGACAGTGCACGAGAAGAGCTTGAAAGTGAAGCCTATGGTGTTTTCTTCGCTGATTGGTGGCAAATCGCCGTCCAGAAGAAGCCTGGGCCTGGACAACAGGCGATATCTCCAACTCCATCATCCACCCCCATATCGACACCCCTGATTCAGCAATTGATATCAAGCGGCAAGACTCACAATGCCGACACGCTGGATGACCCTCTGAGTCTCCGTCTCGACCACGAAAGATATTCCTATTGGCCCGAATCCCCCCATAGACCCTTTCATCTCGTATCAACGTCCGTCCATGGAGAAGGTCAAAAAACAACATATCATGCGGCCCAGCAGCGCATGTCGTACTATTCCAGAATCGAAGACGGAGTCCTAACAGGTCAGTATAACGCCTCCCAAATTAACTTCACGCTCTGATACCTCGAACAGGAATTTTGCTGGTAGATCCAGTACGACACTTTGATGTGCTGCGTTTCAAATTCAGCACGTGGACATCGAGAGCAAGCTATACCAGATTTCAGGTTCCCTGTTTTGCCCAAAACGCCCGCCAAGGAGATATTATTAACCATAACGGCCCGGTCCCGAGAGGAGCCACAGGGCCAACATGCTCAGACGACGGGAGGGTCCTGAACCGGTTTGTCCGAGCGCTAAAAGGGGTAAACGCTGCCACCATGCCCAGTCCGATGCAAAAGGTCAAGATGGCAATGGTAGAGGTCGTATGCGAAGACCTGTCACACGTTCTGGACAACATGAGTCGCACACTCGACAATATCGAACTTTCTCTGCACGACGGCGTCCCCCAGGAAACAAGACCAAGATGGAGAGAACAGCTCGGCCGGTGGCAAAATACCTTGATGCATCAGAGCACATCCTTGGAGCGCATGTTGAGCAATCTCTCGGGCTCTCGTAACACCGACTCGGAAGGCCCCAGGCTAGAAAAGAGGCTCGCGAGGCTTGTGACAGAGGTAGAATGGATGGATAGACGGGCTCGGACGGCGTTGAAGTCCCCTATGCCAAACGTAGTAATCGCTGAGAGCATCGTGGAGAGCGCATGCGTAGTCAAGGAGGCCAACTCTTCTGGAACACTGACGCAGTTGGCATTCCTCTTCATTCCACTGGTCCTAGAGGCCATGGTTTTCGGTACATGCATCAATGTGAGAATCTCTCTTCCCCTAGCCCTTTCAGCGGAAATCGGCACTGACAAGGAGCACAGTATTTCGAAAGCGAGCTTGCGTGGTGGCACTGTCTCTTCGTCTCGATCAGTGCCAGCGCAGTCACATATTGTGCCCTGTATCAGACAGAGCTTTCGACTACACTCCCTCAGCTTCCGGCCCCCGTCATGAGATTAAGCATTAACAATATTCGTCGGTTCGTGGACCAATGGCTACGGATAATATTGCGAGCTTCAAGGGGTACCTTGGTTATATTCACTTTGATTTCTCTTCCACTTGGTATCGCCGGCTGGGCTCTGTGTTTCGATGTGCAAGGCAACTTCCAGCAACCTGTCTGTTGGCGCGAAGGTGCCCATTGCGACGTTTGGAACCTGGCTCCAGGCCGTCCGTCATTATGGCCCTTCTCTCTTTAGACGCGATAGCGGGCTCTCAGAATTGACTACAAGAACGACAGGGTGTTCTGTGTTCTGCAACAGCAGCGCATTCGGGTCACTGTGGGCAGCTGCTGCATGTAAGGCGCAGTGTCTGGTGGTGTGCATTCAACCACGATATTTAGGTGCTCCTACCTCAAGTGATTACGAGAAGTCTCGCCCCATTCTCGCATTCCAAACCCCAAGGACGATATCCGCGTCGAACATCCGATGGGAGCTAAAACATCACATGCATCTGGTAAACTCTAAAGTCTCATCCAAATGGGACCAAGGCGTTAGACAATTCGTCCCAACAAGGTTGCGATGAACTTCGGGTGGAAAAGAAACCTACCTTGCCGAATTTAACTGTCATCAAACTCTAAACCTCTATGTACCTCGACACCCGTCAGAACTCTGCGGCTGTGCAAAGCTACACGAAAAGGATAATTTAGTAAAGTATAAGGGCTATTTCCAGACACCTCAACCATGCTGCCACTTCTCCCTGCACTAAGATCGCCTCATATGGGAACGGACTTCGTATCGTCAGCGCATCTGCGAGGATGGTTTCGGATCTTTGGCTTGTGGAAATGGCACCGAATTTTGGACTATACGGGTGAGTCTCCTCTGGTTGCTGTCCGTGAGGGCAAGTGGTGGCTCGGTTGAGATGGGCAGATGGTGGTTGCCCTTGCTCGGAGGATGGTTGCGATCGTTGATCACTCCTAATCTCGAAGACGCGGGAAAAAAGGCTAACGAACCGGCAGTCAAGCGGTACCTACGGGAACTGGGGGAATCGGGTTGATGGATGATGACCAGCAGCCTGATGGCTCATATCCTCTTCCAAATTAAGAACCTCCCAAAGGGAGATTTGATCCTTCGACGCAAGGAGAACTATGATGACACCTAAGTGATGGGGTCGGTTCAAGCCGGGCTGCCACATGGCACGCCGCCGGAGCCACTCATCTCAGGCACTGAGTTCTCCAGCCCATTGAATCATTGCTATGTTTGGCAAATAACCTCTAAGCAGCAAAATGACCTAATGAAGACATGCTTGGGGTGCATTGTTTATAGCTGGACCTGTGATCTTGTGAGTTTCTCTACCAACCCTTTAGCAATCTTGGGACCTGGCACCAGGCTGTCCGCCATCGTGGCTTTTCTCTTTTTTAGCAGATATCAGCGAGCTCTCAGAGTTGACCACAAGAACGGCGAGCCTCCTGCGCTCTACAGTAGCAGCGTATTCAGGTCCCTGGTCCAGAAGCCGAAGATAGGTAAAGGTGCTCGTGCTCAACTTTGGAGCCCGACAACTCGTTGCCCGCCCCCCAAAGGGAGGGCATCTCATAAGAAGAACTGACTGCTTCTCACAACTGCTCTATATAATGAACTATCTGGGGTGCATCCAAGTGTTTCAAAGCAGAGGTCATCCTCTTTCTCTCGAAGGAAGCTGTGACAGGCCTCACTCTTCCCCAGGAACACCTCACGCAGTTCTCTTGACGCCTTCACCACCATAAAGATCGCCTCAAGGCACCAGTCTGCACACATTTCTTTTCTTCAAGTTTACCATGGCCACCACCAAGTCGGCGACAAAGCACAGAAACCTTCGCCAGAAGGTAATCGACCTTCCCCCCGCCTAGCGCATCACCCGCGAGATCGTCTGCCGCCGCTGCGTTGAGGCCATGCTGCTGCGTTACCCCGCGGCTCGAGGAGCAGACACTTGCCGCAACTCTCAAGTTGCCTGCACCGACCGACGTATGTATTCAGTATCCCCTTGCCTTGCCTCTTAAAAAGAAACTTATTAGGTACCTGTATATACATGCCTTGTTGAACTGAGCTAATGATATCCTGAAACTAGTCCATCAAAAGGGCTCAATAAAGACGTGCTTGGAGTGCATTGTGGGTGGCCGAACCTGTCACCCTGTGAGTTTCTCCATCAACCCTTCGTTAATTCATCAAGTCTAGCAGCTGCATGGTATCTAACATATCACTTTCATCAGGTCCATCCCAGCCGCTACGCCCTAATCCTGAATCTTCAGGAACTGTACCTCGTCGCCTTTGGCAAAGCCACTGGCTCGCCTGTACGTACCTATTTACTCAGCCCTTATGCCCTTTCAAGTCGATTTACCAGGAAACTGGGTATCAGAATAACTCCCTAACCCCCACAAGTACCCCACCCATCTATCACTCCCCCCATGCCACCCCCTACATGCCCCCATCCTCGCTCTTGGCGCTCTACTATTTATTCCACCCTTTACTAATATTTCAATTCCAATCACAGGAGTACAACGCTTGGCAAGCCGCCGCCCGCGCCTACCACGACCAGGATGGCAAGGTGCTGCCGGGCATTCGGCGCCTGGAGAAGGGAGAGGTCGAGGGCCCGGCATCCTTCGAGGGCCCAGCCTCTCCTGAGTTCACGGTGGTGGAGGGACTGCAGTGGCTGGAGGAGACGGTCGCGGAGCTGAACGCCACGGGCCGCGAGGGAAAGGCGCGGGCCGGCCGGATTCACCCGGCATTTCTCGGCGAGGTCGGGGCGGAGGTTGTGGAGGAGGAGGAGGAGGAGTAGGGGGGCGACATTTTATAGGGGGTGTAGGATTAGGTGCGGACATATAATTTTTGGAGCTCTGAGGAGCATCCCTTCCCGTTGTTTTTGAACTGTCCTCGACTTGTGACTTCTAGTGTTAATTAATGCTTCAGAGGCCTCTGTGGGATTCCGGTGATGGTTGTTGACAGTGATGATGAGGCCGACCCCGAAGACGGCAGGACGTACACGACTCCGAAGACGTGGACGAAGACGAAGACGACAAGATGATAATGATAGTCTGAAACGAAGCGGGTTATGGAGAGTACAAACTCAGGGAGCCCCGCACCAGGACATGTCCCCATACATGAAGGCACATTTGGCAGTTTCGATTTGACGGGCTACGGGGATGGGAGGAGTAAAGGGGCAAGTTGAACTGAGGAGATAGCTACGATCTTCGTAGTGTGTTGCAGTCGTTACATTAATTATGCTGCACGCCACGCCGTTGCGTGCTTTCGGGGAATAAATCCCCATGCGTCGGTTTTGTTTCCCCGCATTTCCACTGCTGATCGTGCAACAGAGCCCCCTCCTTCATCTGGCTTTAAGTTCAACCTCTGGCTGTATCCCCTTCAGAATGCGCCAAATCAAATGTGAAGGCAGTCCAAGTGAAGTACGGCAACTCTTTTCTCCTTCAAAACCTGTGTCTCTCAGCAGCTAAATCTTGTCCTCCAGGTTGGGCGACAACATGGATCCGCAGCCCGAGACCAAGTCCATGGCAGCATCGCCTTCTACAAGGGCATGTTCCTCACCTCTGCCCAGTTGGCCTGGAGCGAAGTCCGGGGCGAAGCCGTTAAATTCCTACCGTTTATCCAGCAGCCAGCGTGGACACCTCTCCTGGAGGAGATGAAAGGCATCGCTGCCGGTGCAGGGGTCGACTTTGAAGACATCCTTGCGCTGAACGTCAGAACCGAAATTGCATACGGCATGTTCAACGACGGCTGCACATCGATCGCGTGGAAAGCCCAAGGGGAGAGCTTCCTCGCTCAGAACTGGGACGTAAGTAATTTGACTTGGCCTGAAGAAACCCGTAGAACTCACAACTGAACCGCTAAACATAGTGGGATATCGACCAATCTCCAAACCTCATCAGCATACGCATTGTGCCCTCCCCGCCGTCTGACCTGCCACGGATCCATATGATAACCGAAGCTGGCATCGTCGGGAAGCTCGGCCTGAACTCGTTGGGCGTCGGCGTGACGCTGAACGCCATCAAGGCCCGCGGAGTCGACTTTGCCCGCCTGCCCTGCCACCTAGCCCTGCGGACCGTCCTGAACAGCCGCTCTCGCGCCGAGGCGGCAGGCAAATTGACAGAAGTAGGCGTGGCATCGGCGTGCCACATCACCATCGCGGACGCTGCGACCGGCGGTGTCGGGCTTGAGTGCTCGCACAAGGACATTGTTCCGATTGCCATGTCCAATGCCGGTGTGTGCACGCACACCAACCACTACCTGAGGGACCACGCAGCAGGCGTGGTGGACGCGCGCCTACTAGGAGAGAACTCGACGGCGAGGCTGGAGCGTGTCGAGATGTTGATCGCGCAGGAAGGGGCCGACGCGGCGCCTAGTTTTGAGCGCATCGAGTGGATCCTGCGGGACGAAGAGGGCTACCCCTACGGTATCTGTCGGAAGCGTGCGAGCGACTGCCAGCTCGAGACGCTCTTCAGCATCTGCATGGACCTGAGCGAGAAGAAGGCAACGGTGAGAACCGGCAGGCCGGTCGACAAGGGAAGTGAGAAACTGCTGCTGTTGCCTTGATTACCAGGCTTTACTCCGTCGCTACCGTGGGCAGCAGTAGCACAACCAGAAGATATCTGTTGTTGACCTAACGATGACATAAATTCCCCCAACGCATTTTTGCATTTTCGCGCCGAGAAGAGGAACCTTTGTTTTGGCCTGAGTCTTCGAAAGTTCCTCGGGTTCAAAAACCTGCTGATTTTGCAACATCACGCTAAATGAAAATAAACCTTGATCAGAATGGACGTCAGCTCCCCCCCCCCCCTTTTTTTCCTTTTTCTTTCAGCTTTC
>Ga0247758_1000717_pt1 | contig 28646 bp, 27 predicted proteins | sample UWRJL156409C4_FD_180950 | JGI IMG/M metagenome (GOLD analysis project Ga0247758, IMG submission 180950) | Plant litter microbial communities from Arlington Agricultural Research Station in Wisconsin, United States - UWRJ-L156-409C-4 | ecosystem: Environmental > Terrestrial > Plant litter >... | reverse complement strand
AAATGCCTTTCCAGCATTGGAAAAGCGTTGGAATAAGCTTATTAACTACCTAGGTATGCGTCAGCTTCAAAAAGTATGACCTTCCGCTAAATTAGGTACGGGACGGCTGGCGGGACCACGAGGCACATCGCACATCGCAAATCGGCCAAAATGATGCTTTATTTTGCTGGAGCGATCGTACTCATTTCGTTCGTCAATGCTCGGTGATAATACAAACCGGCTCTCTCCTTTTCCCACACCGTTCATTCCCCAGCCGCCATAGGTAACTGATATATCTTTCCTCATGTACTCCGCGCGCCAGGCCGTACTCCCTTCGATACGAAACTTTGCCAGAACCCGAAGAAAACGCAGAGACAACTACAGCCGGCCATTCAAACCCCCTTGCCCCAACCCTGGTTCCATACACCCTACCGGCCCAGTTCGTACCATTTGTATCCGGACCTCCCAAGAAGAATGGGAGGGAATCAACGCCGTGCCATCCACGAAGCGAGGAAGAAAATGGGACCCGCTAAAACCCACACGTTTGCCTTCCTTTTTCCTCTTTGCGCCGTGTACAAAAGAGGTGGCATATCCTTCTGAATAACTCCCAAGCTATAGTCCTCTCCAGTGCCGCCGCCGAAACACTGTGCCAAAACAAGTTTGCGCCGATTTCCAACATGAGCATGGTTTGTCGATCGATATGGTCGGTGCGACTTGTAGTGTAAGCAAATCAGCGAGAAGTTGCCGAAAGGCATCGTATCAACGCTCGCCATTTATTCCATCGACACTGGCTTCGTGAGCCTGCCCTTGGCTTGCCTTCGGCTCGACCTTGTTGCCGAAACCGGCCTTGGGTAAACCGACAGCAGCGATCTGTCAAGCGGCTTCGAACCGCGTTCGGCTCCGTCCGGTGATATCTCCGCGTTTGACCGTTCACCAATTCACTATTCGATGAGCATCTTCTTTACGCCACCGACTTCACAGAGGCCGAGATGACGTATCGCCTCCTTCTCGGTCGAAAAAATAATAAGGCGGTCCTCCACGCCGGGGTTGTTTGGGTCGACAAGAGAGGCGTCTTTTGCCGCCTGCTCAATGGCGTCCATTTCCTCTTTGCACGCTTGCTGATCCATCGGACATATCACGATCGGCTGCCGAAGCGTGATGTCGCGGGCCGTTGTCAAGTGGGCCTATGCAGTGTAAGCAAACATACAAGATGGAAGGATGAAACACACGGACCTTAATACTCAGGAAGAATTCGATTTTGTAAAGCGTTGACGTCGTCGTAAAGCTCGTCACTTCGTAATTTGGAAAGCCAGGTTTCCCCCTCTTGACGATCCCCTCTGCATCCCTCAGGTCTCGCGCCGGGAACACGAGTCCGAGGTTGGTCACGTAGCCTGCGTCGGGCATTTTCGTCCCCACTTGCTGAGTGTGTTTCGCGATCTTATTTACCTTCTTCGTCGGCTCGTCGCCCTCGGGGTTAAAGGTGATCTCCTCCTCGATGGATAATGTGATCTTTTGTATCGTTACCCTCCTCGCCTTACTCAGCCAGTCCGGGTTCGGCGCGAGCTTGATATATACGGTAATCGGGTCTAATGGGCCGTAGCTCCATTTCGGCAGGGAAATGCCCAGTGTTACGATGTTGTCTGCGGCCGTAACCTTGCTCTCTGGGCGATTATACATGCCGAACGTCGAGAGGGTATCGTAGCGCTGGAGCGGGATGGGAAATGTGTATCGGTTCTGGGCGCTCTGCCCTTGCTGCACCGTGACGACGAGTTCGTAGAACGTCTCGGCCGTCCGGCTCGGTAGTTGTAAACTCGCTGGTGGGATGCGACGACTCGTCTCCTCCCCCCCGCGTCCAAACGGGATGAATATTTGGAAGGGCAGATCCATCGCAATTACACTCTCAGCCTCCTTGCCTGACACGCACCGGAAGAGCAGCTCCTCCTTCCCCACCAGATCGACCGTCTCCCGCCTTGGGGTGCCGAGATGGCGTTTTGCGACATTCTCTGCCGCTGGATGTATCGTTTCCCGTCGTTGCAGGCAGATGCGCACCATGGAAACCTTGACTGGAGCTGTGAAGCCTGCGCCCGGTCGGATCTCGACTTTTCCTACAATTCGGGGCTGCGATGATGTCAGCAAACACGCTTGCCTCGACAGGCGACGCCGATCCGAGACATAGGGGTCCCAAGGAAGTGGCGGCTCACGAGCGTTGCGGATATCCCCGGGTAGCCCACCAAGAAGCTGCTGTTGGGCGGCCCGGATATCCTCACGGTTGCAGGAGTATTTGGCACAGCTGCACTCATCCTGCCGTCGGCGCCCCGAATGGCCCGGGGTTGTTCAGTCTCCGGGGCGCGATGGCTGCGGGGTCGTCGTCGTCGCCGTCGTCGTCGTCGTAGACGTCGTCTTCGTCGAGGGCGGGCGCCGAGGATGCTGGGTTAGTGAAGGGGTCACCACAGGCTGGTGCTGGCGCCGACGTCGCGTCGCTCAGGCAGACTCGTACGCTGGCTGGCGCGGGCGCGGGCGCTGGAGGCGGTGGATTTGGGGGTGAGGGGTATGTCTGTCGCCAGCGTTGTATCGATAAGGGGTCGGAGTTGCGGCTGTCACTCTTGGACATCACTCGGGGATTGGAGCTCGCCACCTAGACAGGACAGTCGGGGAGGATGATGGCTCGCGGTGGTGATGCGGAACAGGTGCAGCGATGCGGGATTGCGTGGACAATACCCCGGTGTTTTGTGCGATTGGGCTTGGTGAGACGGGCCGCCCGTGACTTGCGATCGCGAATTGCGGACAAAGCTGCAGCTTATTTCTCAGAAGACAAGGGACAAAGAGGGCCAAATGGCATGTCCCGTAGCGTAGCCGCTGGTGCTGCGTCCGCAGCCTTTGTTTGCAGTTTCGGGTTCGAGGCGACTTGGGGGCCAGCCTTCTTCTTGCTATCCGTCCAGTTGTGTGGCCGTCCCTCGAAATGCCGGCAGCTGCAGCAGTGGGATCAAATGCTGGCAGCGGTTCCCAATGGTCAATGCAAACACACACCCGCTGTCGGCCGCCCACCTCAGCTCAGTTGCTCGCCCCGGCCCACAGTCGAACAGCCCGGTCCCGTTCGAGTCGCTCAGTACCTAGGTCGTGGTGTCGCAAAAGGTCGGATGGTAGATAGACATGGAACAAGATCAAGAAATGTCAAATTCAGCACGTTCTTGACGCAGCGAAGAGGTCGCTCATGGTCCAAGCCAGCCTTGTCAACAACATGGTGTCGTGGATGTTTCCTGGTCGGGATGACAGCCCGAGATGGCTGCAATGATCAATGCGGGGCCAAGATCAACGCGACAGCCTCATGCTGACTACCTTGGCTTAAAGCGCAACAAAGGATTGATAAAGCAGCATGCCACCCGCAGCGTGATTGCTGAGGCCTGGCCAAATTTAATAAAGGCCTGCTCCGATTCAAACAGGTCCTGTCACTACATATGTTAGCAAGGCCTTTCAGGGTGTATGCAAGGCCCTGGATTCGTTTTTGAGAGGACTTATGTGGGTTGTAATAGCCCTTGATTGAATTGGAATAGCCCTTGATTACAATAGACCAGGCCATCAGAGGATGAAAGAAGGTATTTCATGTTCAGCGTAGGATTTGAGTACCCGCAATTAGCGTACCACACATTTCATCAAGTTCATCAACTTGCTGGATTCATGCACCTATCCCGATCTTCCATACGAGTGTTATCCTTGATGACCCTTGAAAAGCTCGTTTCGCTTTGGGTGTTCTCAGAATTGAATTACGACTGACGACATCTCCAGCTAGGCAAGAAGTCTCTCGTAATGGGCACAAGGCATTCGTGAACATCAGCGAGTTGACCAGGGTTAGGGTCGTGCATCCCTTTTATCAATGTTGCCCTGCATTTTAGCCAACATGATGCTGACGATCTTTGACGCTGGCGCTGAGCAAGTTCCAGGCCAGGCCGTGGTTGGAGTGGCTGAGATACGGTGCATCAAGGATCACCCTGTCCCGCCCACCCCGCTGCCCGTCCCCAACGTCCCCGAGCAGCGGGTCGGTGCTATGGTGAAGACGGATGTTGATCCGTCCAGCGCCTCTCCCGAGTGGGCTGTTTGTACACCAGCTCAATATGCTACAAAGTAGAGACCTTCTTGCCCCCCAGTTGATCTCCTAATAAGTCCTGAAATCCAGAATGGTTCATGGTGTTGAAGAATTGCGGAAGTAAATCAGAATGTTCACGCATGTAGGCATTCTTATCTCCTGTGGGAGCCGTGTGGGGATGATTTGACGCCTTGTTGCACGGAGCAGAGTCCCGCGTGTTTGCCTTGTCTCCCACATTGGGCCGTCAAGCTTTGGGTAAGGGTTGCAGCAATGTTCCTTTCTGGACACCGAGTGAGAGCCGCTGTCAAAAGTGCCGGGGTTGGTAGTCTACACTGTTGCTGACTTGTACGAGAGCGAGCCTTTGATGTGTTGTCCATCGGGGCTCCATGGTGAGAAGTAGCTATTTTTTTCTAGGCCAGACGCCTTTGCCACGTTTCGTAGCTGCCTGCTCTGTATCCCGGTGGAAATATAACTTCGCCAACAGCATCCACCGCTTGCTTGATGGATCGAAAACACGGTTGTTAACCTCGCCTACCCACAGCAACACCCGCTCCGCTCGATCGTCCAACAAGCAGAACCACGGAACAGCTTTTGAAGCTAGCGTTGAATTACAACCGTTGTGATCCTAGGCATTCGCTCCCTTATTTTCATTCGCTGCACATATGAGAAACAAATATATTTTCCCGATGGGATGAGACTCTGGGCCGTCTGATCTTCGATGGATGGCAGCCAAGGGGGCGATGACCTACATGTAATGGTCATAGCTCCCACAGGGCTGAAAAGCGGGGCTTTTGATGTTTGTCGCATCCCGCAAATAACTTTGCCGCCACCAAACCACCTGTCAAAGAAATGGATGTCAAGCGACGCTATCAACAGTCGCCGCCATGTCTGTGACCCTACACACAAGCGCCGGGGACCTCAAGATCGAGGTGTTCTGTGAGAGCGTCCCCAAAACAGCCGAGGTGCGCGAGACACTCGACCAACCCATCAAACTCTCCGCCCCGGGGCTAACGATGCTGCATCACAGAACTTCCTCGCGCTCTGCGCCTCAGACTACTACAATGAATCCCCATTCCACCGGCTGATCCCGGGCTTCATGGTTCAAACAGGCGCGCCTGCTCACCCGACGCCGGAGAATCCCAAGGGCGGCCGCTCAATCTACGGCCCCACGTTTGAGGACGAGATCCGCCCGACTCTGCGCCACAACGAGCGCGGCGTGGTGAGCATGGCCAACAAGGGGCCCGGCACCAACGGCAGCCAGTTTTTTTTCCTGTTTGACAAGGCGCCACATCTGGACGGACTCAACACCGTGTTTGGGAAGCTAATTGGCGACGAAAGCCTTGCGACGCTGGCCAAGATCGAGCAGCTCGAGGTTGATAAGAAGAGCCGGCCCAAGGTGACGGTCAGGATCGAGAGGGTGACGATACATGCGAACCCTCTGGCAACATGATCAGCACGCAAGACAAGATGGGGTAGGATTAGGTCCCGGGACGATTATGGTCGGGCTTCACAATGACGGATGGACGTGGAAACGGAAACCTATGCTCTGAGAAAGACCACCTACCGAGAAGACGCTCTGCACCATACCGGGCCGTGGCGCCTGGCGAGGACTTGACGGGGCAGTTGCAGAGGCTTCCACACTGGGGTCTCATGAGTGTGCACGATGCCTCCGGATGCCTGGTGTCATCGCGAGAAGCCCCACGAGCTCCCTATCCGGTGTGCTGCCCAATTGCAGCCGTTGGCTGAGTCAGACACCAGTTCGGCCTCCAATTACAAGCTTCAAGCAGTTGACATCCGTTACGTCTGAAGGATGTGGTCCTTTTGAGCTTCCAGCCCAGATTTAGCTGATGGCCGAATGTTGATTGATGTATTGGTCTTTTTTTAAGGGTTATGGGGCCCATCATATCACCGAGGGAGGGAAACAAAAAATGCCAGCCTGGCTTTCTACAGCCCCGTCCAGTCCTCAAAAGGCATCCCCCAGAATCGGATAGACCTGGCGGGACACTGAACACCTGCGGATAGGGACGTCTGTTGCAAATTCGATGATAACACATAATCAAATCACATACACACTTGTAAGGCACATTGACGTATGTAATGGGTTTTGTGTATCACATTTGTCATATCATATCATAGACTTGACCAGCTTCAAGGAAGCAGAAACCGATCCTGGCCAAATCAACCGGCTTAGCCGTTTTCACCTTAGTGTATATCCGCTCCCCACTGCCAATTGCATCGTAGTCGTGCTGTCTTGCCTCGCACTGCCGGGAGGAAGATTGGACACACACGCCGACCTGAAAAGGAAAAGCGCTCAAACAAACACCGAATAAAGCGAATTGGCCGCCTAAGTGCTGGTGCACAAGATCCCAATGCTAGCCGCCCACCTTCCAGACCCGAGAAAAAGAAAGCAGACAAAACACTCATAGTGGTAGACCCAGAGAAGCTACCGTTTCCCATATTGACCCTGAACCAAGCCACACCACACGCCGCCCGAAACCAAATATCAAGCCTTTTTGCGGCGTTTGGAATCCCGCTCCGGGCTCTCCAGGTTCAGATCGTTTCTCGGAATCTCCTCCGTGCCAGCCTCGCTAGGGGTGTTCGCCGCGGAGCCCGATCCTGTGTCTAGGAAGCCGCCCATACCAGCTCCACTATGCATTCCGCCTCCTGCAGCCGAGATACTGTAAGGCGCGCCCGAATCAGCTCTGCCTCCATCTAGGGTGAAGCTAAAATCGTTGCCGTCCGTGTTTCCCGCTGTGTCATCAACGCCGAAGCCTTGATTGTAATTCGAATCGGCGAACGCAGTGTCATCAAGAAAGTCGTTTACATTGAATGGACTCATCGCCCCGTTGAAGTAGCCCCCCGGGTTGCCTTGGTCGTCCAGGCCTGGAATACGGCCCGATGGGCTCAACGGACCAAGTAGGCTATGCAGGTGGTTGATAACGCCTGCCTGATCGTTGGTCAGGCGCTGCAAGTTTTCGAGTTCGGCCTGTGTGGCTTGGATCTCGTGCATGTTCGGTGGGGGCATCGATGAGAGGACCGGAGAGAGAGACAGACCAGCGTTGCGGAGGCCAGGAGTTGAGGAGGCGGTGACCGATGACGGTGCCGGACTCGATCCCGGTACATTATTCATAACCGGCGAACGAGCATTAGACTGACCAGCCATTATGTTGATCATCTGGTTGCGCTGATCGTTGGTCATGGTCGCCGGTGTCTTGGCAGCAACGTTCGGCAGGTCCATACCCGATGTGTTACTGGCGTTGGTGTCGTGGATGATCTTCATCATGCCCTCTTGAGGGTTGGTGCGCAGTTCATCTTTGATAAAAGCCGGAGAGGTAGTATCGGCGGGGGATGCGTCAAACAGCTCGGTCACAGAGCCCATCTGCGGAACTTGGTATGGCCCTTGCGGGGCCGGAGACGCAGGGGACAAGGTGTTCGCTTTGCCGACTTGGTGAACGGGAGCCGGGGGGAGCAGGCGCTGCGGTCTCTTGGGGGTACCCATGGAAGTGACAACATCCCGGGATTGACGATTGACAAAGTCGCCGAGGTCGACTACACTACCTTGGGGCATCTGCGGCTGGTTGTGTGCCTGCGTATTATTAGGCAGGATGCTGGTCAGTAAATCCTGAACGCTTTGGGTTCCGCCTTGCTCTTCCAACGATTTCCTAAATACGTTGGCCAGGAAGTTGAGAATCGCATTGATGGAGTTCTCGTGGCGCTCATGCATATCTTGGAACATGGTAGCTTGCTGGAATAAGGCCGCCTGATCCTGACGGAGCTTGTTGAGCACCCCTGATATGGCCATCTGTCCTTGCTGGAGTCGCTCAATCTCGGACTTGACGTGGACAAGTTCTTTCCTTGGCAATGAGCTGACATCAATAGGGGCGGTGGGAGGTCGGCCAACTTGAGCGGTAGCGGCACTAGTTGAGGCGAAGAGCTCCTCGACACCGCCGTCCTCGTCGCTTCCCTCTTCCACTTCTCCCTTCTTGTTCTTTTTTTTACCGCTGCTGTTGCGCGCTTTATTGATCAGCCAGAGCAGGTTTGGATGCCCACGGCGAAAGTACTGGTTCGAATACTCGCTCGGACTCTTGAACTTCTTCTCGCTGGACTTCATTGAGTTGTCCGAGAGGCCAACCCGCTTGTGGAAGCCATACATGTTGAGCTGCCGAACAAATGACGCGTAATTGTTATGCTTGAAGAGCTCGGGAATGAGAGTCTTGGCGAACTCATCCTCATCAAGGACAATAAATGAATCGCCCTTCTCAGACCAGCGAATGAGCTCCGTATTTCGGTCCTCATCCAGGAAGCTGCATACTGGTCAATACTGCGTGGTCAATGGAGGAGATTCTAGTCACATACCTGCTGAGCTTCTGTACAAAGGGGGGGATTTGCTTCCGCTTCCCTTGTGCATCACGCTTGGCCACCATAGCTTTCCGCTCAAGCTCTTCGACACTGTCTTCGTCCGCCATGCCGTTTGGTGGTTGCAAGAAGGAGGAATTGTTTGGGAAGGCAGTCCACGCTTCCGCACTAGAGTCAAATTGCGGCCGTCCACCAGCGTGAACCAAGGCGTGGTTATTGTTTTGCCGTCGTGTGAGCGCCGTGGAAGGAGCGCTGGCCGCTGCCCCGTATTGCCCCGGTGGCGACATCATTGTGAATGTGTTCACGTTCGGCGGACCCCCTTCTACAAAGCTGGACCCATCCACGCCGCCCCCGTTCCACTGGAATAGCCTGTCTGGTTGCCCGGAAGGAAATGATTGTTGGAGATGTGGCATTGGTACCATCGGAGAGGTGCCTGGAGCAGCTCGTTTTCTAGGATTCGGCGCAGACATAACAGGGGCGAATGCGCACCCAACCAGTCGAGGTTGGAAAGGCGGTCTCAAGCAGCCAGCCGCCGGCAGCCCCCAGCTATGTGATTCCGGTGGTCGACAGTCCTCTTCCCCGAATCAAGGCCAACCCTCTCCCAACGTGGTCTTCTTGGTCGTCAAATGTACCTAGCGCGTAGAAAGGAAACCTCGGCCGGTGGCCCTGTAGCCCCCTTGAACTTCGTCCGACAGCAATTTCTCGTCCTCGCAGTCGTGGCCGGGAAAATCGCCCCTGAAAGATCGTCGGGTTCGGAGATTCTGGATTTCGCGCGGGAAGCAATAGGGTGTTCCAGCGGCGGCGATTGGGGCCTGCGGACTGATATACAGATATATATCTTAGATTCGAGCGCGTGCCGGTCAAAGGAGGACTGCCACAGCCAGGCACCAACCGTATTATATTGATGTAATGTTTCTTCTAGGACTATCGAATGAAGGCGCTCCATACGCTGGGCCGATAAGGTCGAAGCAGACGTTTCGCGGTACTACAAAGGACACAGCCTTTGACAACCATCAGGTATCCCGGGCAATCCGGCAGCTGTCTCGGGGCGGATGCGCGTAATCAATGGTGGGTGTTGTTGGGGGTGACTCGGTGACGCGCATTCAAACATCAACTGTCCCGCGAGCCTTGTTCGGTGACGGCTTTGCTCCGCGGTTTTGCGACGCCAGGGTCAGACCGTCTGTCTCGGCTGGTATCGGGGTGTGGTCACCGGGGCCCTACGGATTAGGGCGACCGGAAACAGGCGCGAAATTGCAGGCGAAAAACGTGAGCCAGAGAGCGAAAGTCATCCGTCGGTAGCAGTCTGAAAGCTGTCCCTTCTTTGCGTCGATGTTACGGCTTCCGACCGATACTCCTGGCGAGTAGGTTCAGCCGATGCAATCGATAGCAGGCCTTTTTTTTCATTCGCTAGCCCAACCAATCAGGGGCCCAGGAGATAGCTGCCCGCACCATTTCTTCCCCTCCGCGGGGCTTCCGGATAACAATCAAATGGTCATGAAATCGGAAGCCCTCAATGCATTGTCTCACCTGTCAGGAGATGAAAGCAGATTGAATTGAATCTCAAGAGACAAGAACCGGAGCTACTGCGATGAATCTCCTCAGCTAGCGCAGAAGATGATTCTTTCTGTCTCAAGGCCCATGGGTTTGATTGTTATAGGCCATCCCGCTTTCTCAAGGGGTCTTCCTGCATTCTCCAACGGCCTAATTCAATGTAATTAAGACATATTTCCAAGGTAGCAAGGCCTGTCCTGGTGCCATCAAGGCCTGTAATCATATTCCATAGGCTGTGCCGGGGTCTCTACAACCCATTTTCGCATGGAGCAGAGAGGTCCTTTCTTTTCGCCAGACCCCATTGTCCGTGGGTTCTCTGGCGTCAAAATGGAAAAAAGACGTGTCAAGTGTCAAGTTTCAGGACCAATTGATCAAAAGTGACAAGTAGTTTTGGGGGTATATTGCGACCTTTCTCCTTACTCCAGTCATCCTACACGTGCCTGGCACTGATATCGTCAAGGTCTATTAGCGGCCTCGTTGCCCCTGATCCCAAGCCCTCGAGGTTGCGCCCGACCGGGCATCTCTAGCCGCTCTTTTCTCCTCTTTGAGGGTTCTCGCTTTCTCGAGAGGGTCAATCACTACCAACTCTTCATCAGCCTTCTTCCGGTAGCTAAGGTCCTTGCCAAGCTTATCAGCAGCGAAGCTCAGTGTGTGTGACATCCAGCCCTCATCATCACTGTCTTGCTTCACGTCTAATTTATCCCAGGCAAGGCAGCTCTGGCAACCGGCAACGAAATGCAAATCGCAGACTTCGTCTTCGCCTTCATCCTGTTCAATACCTTTGCCCTTCTCTTCGACTTCGGCGGCAGGGTGATGGGCAACCTTCTTTTCGGTCGGCGCCTGTTCCAGCTTTGACCTGAATGATTTAAGGATGTCCAATGCCTCCTGCTCGTCTCTTGTGCTAGCGTTGGTAGCTCCCAGGCGGCGTCTCCTCCCGCGCACTGATGTCTCTGGTATTAGCTGTTCCAGCGCTGACTTCTTCTTCTCCTGTATCGGCTCCGTATGAATTGTCCGCTTCATGGACGCCTTCACTACTGCTATCTCTTCGTTTGTGCGTTCGAGGAGAGATTTCTTAGCTGGACGTTCTGGTTCTAGACTTTCCCTTGGGCTAGATTTTGGCCTATGCTGCTCTTTTTTTACTGCAATAGGTGCCGGGGAGTCCATGCTGGGGCTCTTTTCCGTCTCTTTAGCCAGCTCAGTCTTGATTTCCTCTTTGGCGGACGACTTTACTTTTTTCTTCTTCTGGGCCGGCTCCTCTCCCTCCACATCCATCACAATTCGAGTGTCGAACTTGGCCTTTTTGATGACAGGGATATTATCCACATCGCCTTCATCATCCCCAAAGCTGAGCAACTGCTTTCCCCCTTTCCTCTTCTTCTGTTTCTTTTCCGGCTGCAGTGTCCTGGGGGCCTCTTGTCGAACCTTGCGTTCTCGTTTTTTTATCTCCGGAAAAGGGTTGGTGAGAATCTCGATACTGGTGATCTTGACCGGGTATAGCGGCCGTTCGCTACCCTCCTGAACCTCAGCCTCTCCCCATTTCGCCAGGTTATAGATGGTGTCGCCAGCCACTCGGCCAAATACGGTATTCTTCCCTGTCAGCTCCTCTGCCTTGCCGAGCGTGAAAAAGAACTGGCTGCTGTTGGTGTCGGGGGAGCTTTCATTTGCCATGCCCAAGAGGCCTCGCCGATTGAACTTTAGTCGTGAATGGAACTCATCCTTAAAGTTCACACCCATAGGCCCGGCATTCTTGCCTCGCCGTTCATCCATCGGCCATGGGTCCAGATCGCCACTCAATGCACCCCCATCGTAAATCGACTCGCCTCCATGGCCGGTGCCGTTCGGGTCTCCGCCTTGCAGGATGAAACCTGGTACCAATCGATGGAATATGGTGTTGTCATAGTATCCGTCCAAGCTGAGTTGTAGGAAGTTGCGACAGGTAAGGGGCGTCTGTTTCGCGAACAGCTCGATCGCAATCTCGCCTTGTGTGGTGTGGATGACGGCTGATGCGGTCGGCTGCGGCTCGAGGTTGTAAATCGCCGACATGTTCGCTGATCTCCGGTCTGTGGAGTTCCTATAGGCTGTTGAAGCAGGAATTGAAGGCTTTCCCCTTGCCTTCTATTCGGATTTCGTAGTATTTTTGATTGTGAGAGCGCATGAGCGACTGGCAGAAGTTGGAATTTGAAGCACGATATGCGCTTGCAGGTGGTTCGAGCTTCGAGATTTGCCTGCCGGTTGGAGTTCCGCCAGCACGCACGAGCCACAGACGAGGGTGCTGCGCAAGCTTGAGCCACACGTGGAACTGGGAGCTGCTCCCTCTTATCGTGAGCTTTCAAACCCAGTAGTTCTGTCCCCTAAAGCATTCCTGCACGATAAATTCTTCGAAGACTCTTCAGAGTCCAACATCTTGAAATCATACTGGCAAAATAAAGTTTTGACTTGTCACTTGGAGCTCTGAGTCGCTGTGTAAGCCAAGAGCAATCTGCGGCGCTGTGGCTGTGCATACCTAGTGAGTGCGGGGCCTTGACAAGGAGACCAGGTGCTTGCGTTATCACCTACGGCTTGATTTGAGCTGTCCCTGGAAATTGCAAGAGTTCTGTCTGGCAACCTCGACGCCGACATCGCCGATCCACCTTGCAGTCTTGCAACAACCTTCTGAGCTGGTCTCGAGCATCGCATTGGTAATTTCCTCAAGCACGGCCACGCAAACCAGCCCGTCATCATGAGCGACCCCCGGGATCCCACGTACAAGGTGACGCCCAGGATCCGCTACAACACCGTCGGCGGCGTCAACGGACCCCTCGTCATCCTCGATAATGTTGGCTGTACCCTCGCACCTGGACTGTAATTGGCATTCCCTAACCTTCATGCTAGGTAAAAAACCCACGGTACAACGAAATCGTCACCCTCACGCTTCCCGATGGAACGCAGCGCTCCGGCCAGGTCCTGGAGGCTCGAGGTAAGCAGTATCCGCCACTTCCAACGAAGTCCCTTCTGACAGCCCCTCTACAGGAGACCGAGCTATTGTCCAGGTACATTTCTTCGTCTGGCCAATGGCATATGGAACAATTACTGAACCAGCACGCAGGTCTTCGAGGGAACCTCCGGCATCGATGTAAAGAAGGTGAGGCAAATAGTCGTATCGGGATCGCGCCGTACACTAACGGCAAAGTAGACTCGGGTCGAACTCACAGGAGAGAGTTTGAAGCTCGGCGTGTCCGAAGACATGCTGGGCCGTATCTTCGATGGTTCGGGGCGAGCCATTGACAAGGGTCCTAAGGTTCTAGCCGAGCAGTTCCTGGATATCAATGGCAGCCCGATCAACCCCTATTCGAGAGTAGGTCTTGTTGCTGTCTTAGTTGTTGCAGGATGTCCGGCTGACACGGAACAGGTGTACCCTGAGGAGATGATCTCGACCGGTATCTCCGCTATCGACACCATGAACTCGATCGCCCGTGGCCAGAAGATCCCGATTTTCTCTGCCGCCGGTCTCCCGCACAATGAGATTGCAGCCCAGATTTGCCGACAGGCTAGCTTGGTTCAGCGTGAGGGCATCACCAATAAGGGTGTCCATGATGGTCACGAAGAGAACTTCTCGATCGTGTTCGCCGCCATGGGTGTCAACTTGGAGACGGCCCGTTTCTTCACGCGCGATTTCGAGGAGAATGGCAGCTTGGAGCGCACAACGCTCTTCCTCAATCTCGCCAACGACCCAACGTGAGTTCTAACAAAACTCTTACAGCCAAGAGTATTGCTAACAGGCTGGATAGCATCGAGCGTATCATTACACCTCGCCTCGCCCTTACAACCGCTGAGTATTACGCCTACCAACTTGAGAAGCATGTCCTAGTCATTCTCACCGATCTTTCCGCCTACTGCGACGCCCTCCGTGAAGTTTCGGCGGCTCGTGAAGAAGTCCCCGGCCGTCGTGGTTTCCCCGGTTACATGTACACGGATTTGTCGACCATCTACGAGCGAGCTGGTCGTGTCGAGGGCCGCAACGGCTCAATCACGCAAATCCCCATTCTCACAATGCCCAACGATGACATCACGCATCCCATTCCCGATCTGACAGGGTACATCACAGAGGGCCAGATCTTCGTTGACCGAAATCTGCACAACCGCGGTATCTATCCCCCGATCAACGTGCTGCCGTCTCTCTCTCGTCTGATGAAGTCTGCTATCGGCGAGGGCATGACGCGCAAGGACCACGGCGATGTGTCTAACCAGTTGTACGCGAAGTACGCCATTGGCCGTGACGCTGCGGCGATGAAGGCTGTGGTCGGTGAGGAGGCTCTGTCGGCGGAGGACAAGCTCTCGCTCGAGTTCCTTGACAAATTCGAGCGTCAATTCATCACCCAGGCACCGTACGAGTCGCGGACAATCTACGAATCTCTCGATCTGGCGTGGAGTCTGCTGCGGATTTACCGCAAAGACATGCTCAACCGTATCCCTGCCAAGATCATCAACGAGTACTACCAAAGAACCTCGGCGGAGCGCAAGGGTAAAGGCAAGGCGCCGACCAAGGACACGCGGGACACGGCGGCGCGCGATGAAGAGAACTTGATTGACGCATAATTTGTGGGCGCTCGACCGGCCCCCTGGGAGGCAGGGCGGATTGTTGAGAGTCTTTAGGGTCTGTGTTCATGGAGCCTGCACTGCATTCTGTACGGGGCGCGCGATGCTTGTATCTGGTACGCTTTGGGGTGGTGGCTGTGGAACTTGTAGATTGGAATTCAACCAGTGCTATGCAATATCATTTTGACCAAAACTCTTTGTCCACTGTCAACAAGCAGTCTCGGCTGCAATCGATTATTTCTTGCCAGCGTCGTTATAATTGGAGCGCATAGCGGCTCTTCGTCGTTGCAGGCTAGGCGTGGTGTCGTGCCGTCAACGCGGGTCGGCAGCCATTGGAGGCATCCTTCATGTAGCAATTGACAATTGGTATCGGGATCTCGCATGCTGCCGCTGTTGAAACTTTTATCCGCCAGGAACAGATTAAAACCCACGCGTCCAGGCAGGTGGCGTTCTCCTGCGATAATGGTTAGTAGCTATCCAAGATGCGCCGCAGAGCATGGGATTATGTTCACGAGTCCTCTATCTGCCCAGCATTCCAAAGTAAAGGGTAAAGTGAAGAGTCGCAATGAAGGCTAAACGTTTAGTGGTCACACCCTGCGGCGCGAAGGCTCCGCCAAAAGAAACCCCAAGCCAATGCGGCAAAAACTTTCATACGACGAGGTAGGCGATGGGTTTCCATGTTGAAGGGAATGTCGAATTCTTGAGATAACTCCCTATATCACCACCTTGAGATAGAATATAGGTTAGCCTTGTGTCAGGTTGAAGGTTCGGCATTTACTGATCAGGTAGAAGGAAAGTGTTTACAACGAAACAGACGGCCAAGGGTAACAGTATAAATCGGCTAAGGCGCTGTCCGGGCTGCACGAGGCCCGATTTACGCACTGGACTGGGTAGGTGGCACCCTTTGGTTTCGTCGAAGTCTTGGTTGGCTTGTAGAATCCATATCGAGCAGGATCGTCGAGGTACCTTACCTCGCGTAGGTATTTCAGAGGTAGGCAAGGATCACGATACGATCACGCCTTGTACGAAGCAGGTAGCAGGATGTCCCCAACGAATGATTATTTGTTTTGAATATCAGTAGTGCCGGGTGTCTCTCTCACACGGTGAAATTACTGCTTGCGAGCTCGCTTCAAGATGGCTCCCACAATGTGCATAACCGACCTCGACAGCCGTTCACGATGAGCCTGTGTTTAACCACCTCGCAGGGTCTTGGCATCAGTTCAAGCTTCGCTCGGGACAAGGGTTGCATGCGGGGTTACCGGTAGCATCCCCGCATCCCCCGAGCGCCTCCAAAAGCCACTGCCGCGCCAATGGCAAACCTCACTTCTTCCGGTTCTTGTTGCGACGTCATTTCTCGCGATACATTTCTCCGGCCGGCCCGTCTCGCGTCGCAATAATCCACCGGGGGTGAGAGAGAGACCGGTGTGGCCAATGTACATAGTGTAAGTCTCGGCTTCTGTGTTTTCTTTCCATCTGCTCTCGCTGTGGTCCTGGAGAGGGGATGAGCACGTTACACTGCTGCCTCAGGTCCTCCTCCTCCGATGAGTGCTGGCGACGAATCGTGAGGCTCCCCATCGCAATTGGGGGCGGTGACGGCGGAAACAAAACGGGGAGAGTGGAATACAAGAGCTACCTGCCTTAATAGGATCTTGGTCCCACGTCCGATTTGCTGGAGTAGCCTGGAGATGTTACAGTGAGGGAGGGAGGGCGGACATGACCATGAGAGCTAACGCGGGCCATCCCATAGCACCCACCTGCAACCGGACAAATTTTGCCTGCATTCCCATGCTTGCGAGCTTGCGGAATTTACACGCGGAGGTACTCTACATGCGCCGGGGTTCATCTGAAGTACATCCGGCGATCTCTCTCCTCCAAATCCACCAAACAGAAGAGTGGAGTTCGAGCATGCACTTGTACCGCCCCGTCGGACCGTGATACAACGTCGTTACCATCACCCAGCTTTCACCAGTCGCGCTCTGCTGTTGCCCGGTGGGTTCCTGCAGATGGGTGATGGGATTCGTCTGGGATTGTTATTAACCCCCTCCCTCCCCTCTCTTCCCCGCTCACTTGGTGCGTCGTCGTCTCGTTCTCTGGCGGTCAGTCACTCGTTTCTTGCCTACCTCGTCGTCACAACCCGGACCACCATACCAGAGCGCGTGCGAAAGGACTTCTAGACCACTCGCCGCTCCATCCGAAACGATGCATTTCTCGCTGCTCGCCACCGCGGCACTCTTTCTCGGAGCCCGCGCTGCCTCTATTGCCCCCAACCCGGCCAAGGCCGTTCCCGCTCCCGATGCGAACGGGAAGTACTGGATCCATGGCGAGGGCATCTCCGCCGCCTTCGTCCCCTACGGTGCCTCCCTGTCGGACCTCCTGATCAAGGACAAGAACGGGATCGTGCGAGACATCGTCACCGGCTTCGACAATGCTAGCTATTATACCATTGACAAGCAGCACCCGCATTTTGGCGGTGTCGTCGGCCGCTATGCCAACCGTATCAAGAACAGCAGCTTCGAGATCGACGGGACCAAGTACCGCGTGGCCCCCAATGACAACAAAACCCCCTCGAACCCCGAGGGCCTGGATACCCTCCATGGCGGACCCGACGGCTGGGACTGGCGCAACTTCACCGTTGCCGCCTACACTAACAACAGCATCACCTTCTCCATTGTTGACCCCGATGGCAAGGAGGGCTTCCCCGGCGAGGTGATTTCCTACATCACCTACACGCTAGGAAAGATGACATGGGACTGGAAGATGGTCGCCATCGCAACCACCAAGAAGACGCCCATCATGCTCAGCAACCACGCGTACTGGAATCTGGATGGCTTCGCCAACACCGAGACGCGCCTTGCGCTGAACCACACCTTCTACCTCCCGTATAGTGGCCAGCGCGTTGATGTCGACAACATTCTGATCCCGACTGGTGACATTCTCGCCAACCAGAGGGGCTCAGCCAATGACTTCTGGAGTGCCCCGAAGCAGATTGGACACAGTTTCAATGACCCTGAACTTGAGGGCAACTGCGGTCTTGGCTGCACTGGATACGGTGAGTCTCACTCCACGATATGACCTTCATACCCCTTGTTCTAACATCAATAGATAACTGCTACCTGGTCAACCGCGTCGGCGACTACGACTGGCGCAAGGACGGCTTCGTCGCTCAACTCAAGTCCGACTGGTCAGGCATTCAGCTCGATATCTTCTCGGACCAGGAGGCTTTCCAGATGTACTCGTGCAACTTCCAGGACGACACCATGGCGATCAAGAAGTCGCAGGGTGTATTTGGCAACCCGAAATTCCCCCGCACGATCCCCAAGTATGGTTGCTTGGTGCTTGAGGTCCAGGACTGGATTGATGCTATCAACAACCCGCAGTGGGGCAGGGAGAGCAAGCACATCTTTGGGCCCGGCGGAGACCCCTATGTCCTGCAAGCTAGCTATCGGTTCAGCGTCAACAAATAGGACTCTAGATAGTCGTCACATGTAGTTTAATAGCAGTAAAGAAAAGGCCTTTTCTCTCTGCGTAGTAGGACATTGAATATATTCTCACATGCTTCATGCTCTCAAAGAACGGCCTTCCGTGAATTGAAAGGGCCCATGCCGAAATATTAGTAAGACCTTCCAAGAATGCAGCGAGGCCTGCAATATCATGGGTGGATGTCTTGGTGAGAATAAGGAGCGCCCCAAGCCAGGGTGGAATATGCCCTCTTCTATGGCCCATGTGCCTACAACCCACAGGCCGTGATGTGAGCTCGAAAGGCCCTATTGTATTTCAAGAGGCCTTCCTACATTCCCTAGAGGCTCCTTCTAATGTGAAATAGGCGTCGTCTGCTGGAGCACAGGCATTGGCTGCATTGTCATTAGCGTCACTTACATCGAATCAAGCCCAAATAATATATCAGCAACGCCTTTCTGAGATGTCACATAGCGTCAATGTGAGATCAAGAGACCATTTTGAGACCCCGAATAAATAATATTATGATGATTATAGATGAGGTGATAAGAATAGAGGTCCAAAACCACTCCTTCTTGGCGGCCTCCTCCTTCTTCTTCTCAGTGGCGGCTTTCTCCTTGGCCTCGCGGCGCCTCTTGGCATATTTAGATTTACCCTGGCCCTACAGCCAAATTGTTAGTGTTTGACGGATAGAATAGAACGGTAAAATTTGAAAAGAAAACATTGAAGGGAAAGAGGCTCTCTTTGGCCTGAGCCTTTGTATACGAGTAGGGATGGATTACAGGGGCGTTCTCGGCCTTCCTCTTTAGGGAGGCGGGCCGGGCGGCAGCTTCCTGTTTCTTGGGAGGCGCGAATGCTTGCTATGTGTCGTATTAGTTCGTGTAACAGGTGCTATGTCACTCGGGTTGGTAGATTCTACTTACCTTCCGGAATTCCATGATGCGGTCAAATTCCGCCCATAACCTAGGCTAGACCAGCCAGCCGCCACCCTCGCTTCTGTATATATTGCTGCATAATGTGTTAGTCTTTCTTCTGGAACTTTTACTGAGAGACAATAGATTGCTTACTACCAGTCGGGATTCCTGGGGGCTGGCCCTGGGCGGGAGCCGCAGGTGGTGCCGAGTTCATGTTGGTCGCCATGTTTGGATGCCGTGGGCTGGGCTTTTGGCTGAACAAGCCAACCACCGGAGGAGATGCCAGGGCGGTAGAGGGGACATATGGTCTAATGCCAGAGAGGAGGGTTTCCGGTTGGCCGGTTTCGCGGGTAATATGATCGATGTGTCCATGTCTTGAACGGGGCCGGTCTTTGTTGGGAAGAATACGAGATAGCTATGCTGTGAACACTTATTGCGAGAATATGGGTGCTCGCTGACATTGACTGGCCAAAGTGGTCGGGACGAATGATGGGGAATTTTTTACTGTCTCTTTCCGTCTTAGCCTGCGCTTGTTTAGATTCTTCGACTTTCTTGTTGAGTTGACGGGAGGAAAGGGCCGGCCCGTCTCAGAGACAAAACCCTTTGACAATAGGTAAAGAGTGGCACGCCCTTGATCTAAACAGTCTACCGGCGCCATGAACAAGAGATACCTCGGATTCCAGAAGAGAATACGGAAATGTCCTGTTGTTCAAAAGTGTAGATTGGTTCCGGGCGAAGGACTCATCCTGACGGCAGTTGATTTGTGACTGGGCTGGTCTCAGGGTGGGATGCCGCATCCGGATTAGAGGCCAAAAGAGCGATAGGTCTGTTCGTTGAATAGTTTACCGATTCCAGGATCTCTGGTCGGAAGGAGATTGATGGCACAACTAATCTGCTTGAAATTCGCTGTGTCGTTTCTAGATGGCGAAATCGAAAGGGTCCAAGGGTCGACTCCCGAATCGCGACCCTCGTATGAAGCTTCTCTCGCCAAAGAGGGATGAATGGCCGGCCGGTTTCTTTCGTCTATGTGTATGTATGTGAAGCCGGGCTCCAATGTGCCTTCTGTGTACGCCGTGGCGAATGGCAAGGAGAAGTCGTTGTAGCTGTTACTTCTATTTGCCTGTGTGTTGTTTGATGTGATTCAACTGATGTCATGCACAGCCAGCATCCGATGACCCCTCAAGCAGAACCGAGCGGTCTCGGAGCATCGAAACCTAACGAATATAGCGCTCTGAGGGCCGCGAATGCGAAGCGGGTGGTCGGGCAATCTGCGGGGCCCATCGTCTTGTTCAATCTTGGAACCCGTGAGTCAGAAGCCGCACTGTTCGAGGGTCACTCAACGAGTACAGCCATTTTTCGTCAGCTTGCAATCGGATGACGGAAAAGAGGATGCTTACTTCGCTGCTTCCTTCTGTGGCCATTGGTATCGCCCTCAATCCTTGTCGTAAATGTATGCTGTAGCAAGTCGCTGATGATCCAGAAATCCACCACAAAGCAAAACAATCCCATACACTCTCCATATCGCAAGCCTACAGCCACTAGCGTCCACCAACTCCCCAGAACCCGTCATTTCTGACCTCCAACACTGTCACTGTCCTATTCCCAAACGCCATCTTCCATTCTCGGCCGACGAAAAGTGATCCTGTTGCCAAAGTCTCCGAGATGGCAAACCCTGGGACATCCCTGAAACAATAAAATACGCGCATGAAACGCAAAGTGAAAAAGGATAGTTGAAGCACGAAATTAGATGTGTGGGGAGCGGATAGATTCCGATTGCAAGTGGCTATTGCTTGTCTCCATCACTGATTTCGTACTAGTGATATCAGATGTTAGTCTTGAGAGACAGCTATCATGGGGAATAGGAGCTGGATACCTGAATGTAACGGATGCCAAGGAACGATATTATCATAGGTACAGACTCTACTGCCTGGAATGAGCAGCTCGAGGGCCGAAGCAGCTCGTTAGAATATGTATGTAACGACTATTGCAGTCAGGGCGGTGCCGTCTGCTGCGAGCAAGATCGAATGACTGCAGCGAGAGCCCCTAGCTCGGAGAGGTACTGGCTGGTGCTTGAGCCCTGTGACTAGCGAACGGCGACTCGCTGTGTGACTGCAAGTGGCAACTACTGGTGCCCTAGGAGAATCGAAAATCGAAATATGTTCGTTGCTAGAGGAGGGCATGACGAACTGGTCATATTCAGTTCCCGTGAGTGAATGCCGGGTATGCCGTAGGCTTGGCTGATTTACTTGCTGTGATGACCTGGTGTCTGTTATTGAATCCGTGATGAAAACTGCCGTGGAACCCAGTCAGATGAGGACTACAGCCCAAAAGGCACAGTAGTAGAGGGAGATTTACCTCGCCGTACTTGGCCATGAACAGGAAGATAGCGTGAAGACTCAAGCAGAGCAAGACCCCCCTTTCAAGGTGGCCGGCGAGATTGTTGTACACCTCGAGCCTCTCTGATGCCGCTCCATCAAGGGCCATGCGCTGCCAAGTGCTGAGGACTGGAAGTATTTCGAGATAAAGATATGCTCAAGCCGTCCTCTTCAAAGCGAACGATCATGACTGGGAAGTTGACAGCCGTCATGTATCGCAACGGGTTCCGGCACATGCATCATCTTTTCTTTTCGAGCTGAGCCGCTGCACACCCATCTCTGTGCTTCAGCTTATCGTCGTGAAATCTCGCGATGCAAGAGCAGACTGCGGCTGCCATCGTTCCCGCATGGTGCCGCCCTCCATCTTCGCAATGAACAGCGCGATGTAGAACACTAGCGCCCTTTGTATGTTCAAAATCACTTGTGAGGATTGTACGGAGTATTCTTGACAGTGCCACGAAGGGACAGCGTGTTAGCGCGGTATCATCTGAAAAGGGTCAGTCAGCATAAGTACATGGGATGGAATGCTAGAGCTGAATGCTTACCTGGTCAAGAGGTGGCAGGTACGGTTTTGTCTCTCCCTGAGAGCCAGTATCGACATGGTATCTTCGTATCTGACCATGGCAAAAGAATCTCTCAAACCATGAGCGTGCTCGACCAAGCACTCCCAGATGTCCTCGCTAGGTTTCTCACCGACCGAATTGTTGGGCTCCATACATCTCATCCTGGTTGCCACCTAATACCGTGGCAGAGGGGTTTCGACCGGAAGGAGCCGACGTCGGATCAGTACGTGGCTCACCGTATGTACCTGCCGCTGCAGAAATTCTTGATGCTGAAAATGGCGATTCACCGAGCGCCCATAGGGCCTATCGCTGGCACGGAAATGATAGGTGGATGCACCACGTTTGGCTGGCGAAGAGTGCTCAGCGAGAACACATGGGACCCGCGGTTTTCAGTCCCCGATTGCCATAGGATGTTTGCTGGAATGGATGTGGCTGCTACGCCAGAAATTCGCGTCTTGTCCGTACCGTGACCGGATGGCAGCAGAGCTGTCTGCTATTTAGGCACAGTGTATTTGTCTGGTTGTTGAAACAGGCCCACGAGCCACGGAAAAATGAACTCCGCCATGGTGAGTGGATTTTGCTGCTGAAGCTGGAAGAACGGTCGTACGAAGGAGCGGCGAGAGGCAGGTGCTGTTTGCCAACCAGAAATTACCGAATGGGTTGTTGGGATGAAAGCTGACTTGTGAGGTGGCGGGGAATGGACGGTTGCGGAGGTGCTAGATTCGCCGATACGAGACTCCGACTTGGGAGTTATCGTGAGAGAATAGGAGCTGCCTCTGTAAAGGCGTGATTTCCGCAATATGGTCGGTTCAAAAGTGGGATGTTTCACCAGGAGCAGATCGCCATCCACCCACTGCAGAAGGACTGGCGTTCTGGTGAAGTTACCGATCGCCGCGCTCGCTGCTTCGCTGCTAACTCGAATTTGATCTCGAACTGCATCAAGATCGTAAGTTTTGAGAACGCAACATGGAAGTAAGCAGAATACAACATGCTCACTTGCGAATGGCATCTCGACAGCCCGCCCGAGAGTGAGAGCAGCGGTAGGCTCCTATCTCCCAGACTCAGGTTTCCGTTCTATTCACATATTGGATCAGTACAGAAGAACACGAAAGACGTTGGCGGATGCGACTAACGCGGCTCAGATGGAAGCGTGTCGAGCGCCCAACCCCCATCAATGAATTTAGCTACTGCAGCGCCCACAATGATCTTAGTCGTCAAACCGGCCGACCCCCCCGGTGATCTGGGGGGCGGGGTCAACCGGCCTCGGAGAGGCGAGCCGTCAAGAGCTGCCAAACCTATGCGCGGCTTTCCTGGGAGTTTAGGCGTCAAGCTCAACAAGTGGCCTTATTCCGACTCAAAGGTGGAAGATGGGTCAAGCGTACCGGAAGGCAGCCTTGTCCAAACCTCCAGGAAATAAGTGTCAGGAACACCGTGAAGGGTCCTTGTCCAAATCTCCATGTGGAACGCCTCAAGCACATCTGAAGGTGGCACTGAGCAGACGTCCGCAAATTTATACACCTGCTGCGCCGAGAGCATCTCCTCTCGGCCGCAGTGGTTCTGCTGGCTTGGCCACCCTATTCATCTTGCGATGCTTCGGTTCAGGACCCTTGCCCTCTAAAAGGCTACCCATTCGTCTTTCTGGGCAGCGTTCATCCGCTTGTTGAAGCTGGAGTAGCCAAGATACTCCATTCTCAGTTCAGGAAGAGGAATGAAAATCCTCCTTGGACCTTTGAATCCGCACCTCTCGTCACTCTTTCCAGCGAGTTCCTTGACGCAGGCATCGGGGTTCATGCACCCCCATTCGCGAGCTGCGTATTGCGAAGTCCGTCGGAAAAACTGTGGCGCGTGATCAACCTTAATCCAGCCACATTTGACGCAAGAAACCTCAAATGTGACCGGCTCACCGCGACTCGGGTCAGGAGCGCGCTTCAAGTATTGATACTTACTTCTTTTGCGCATAGCCTTGAACACAGACAAAAAATGCGACTTTGCCACCGCCGCCCTCGCGTACTCGACGACTTTCAGATCTGGAGAGGTCCAGAAACTGGCGATAGATCGATGGTGCCATTGCGTAACCGGCACGCTGATGTTCAGGCCCCGTGGCTTCTCCTCAATGGCGACATCAGGAGGTAGCCAAGTCAAAAGATCGGACGGCTGAAATGACTGAAACATCAGAGAAAAGAAGATCTCTCCGAGATTGCGGAAGGCTGAGGAGCCAAAATCGGTGAAGCCGCTGGTATCGATGCCCAGTCGACAAACCTTGCCTTGACGTGGAAGAACACCGTTATCTGGGACTTCCATGCCGTCTCTCCAAATATAGTACAACAGCTTGTGCTTCTTGGAGTTCCTGCTGTCGCTATGGTGCTCGTTTCGGCGCTGCCCGAGCTTACCAGTCTGGCCGACATATCGTCGGAACCATTCGAGGTCATCTTCATTAGAGAGGATGACGATGTACTATCCTGGAACAAGATCATCACAGCTCTCCACTGCGTTGCGAAGAAAGTCTTCGCCCAGAGCCTCACCATCCTCGAAGGTTTTCCACACCTCCGGGGTTGTGCACTCCTTCATCAGACTGAAAAGTCTGGCATGGCCTTGGCTGGAAATCCAGTCCTTGTATGGTTGGTGGGTCTCACCTTTCACAGTGTATGTGAACTCCGCCGCAACTTTGAGCATGTGATTGAACACTTCCCACGGACGGGCATGTCGGTTGATCCGAGCCGGAATGGGAACCTTGGACGGATCGTCGAGTATGACTGAGGCATTGAGCCCCAGGCGGATGAGGCCTTGCAGATCCTCTTTGCCAAAAAGCTTGTCAATGTCGGTATCAGGGAGAAGTACCTTGATACCGGAATAAATGGCGTCAAAATTCTTGTCAACAATCTCATCACACTATTGCGACGAGTACGGGCCTCTCTCGCGTTCCTCTGTCAGGGTAACGTCGATGAACCGCAATGCTTCGTGCCGCTCAATTCCGTGCAGGCAGGACTCGGTAATATCCTCAGGGAGACGCCAGCTATCGATCTCGGAGAGAATGAGGGGTTTGACGAAGTCGGCAGTGATATACTGCCTCTGCTCGTCACTGTAAAGTGCCGCCCGAAGGCTAACACAGGTTTCGTCAATTATATCTGCTATAAACTGACCATGGTTGTCTCCAGGGCTAAGCCTCTCGTCCTCCTTGTGCTTTTGGAGGAGGTTTCTCAGAATGGGTTTGACCGCGTTCGTAGGTCGAATCGGTCGGGGCATCGTGAAAGATGTGCTTCAGGTCTTGGTATTTCTTTATCAGGTCTTAACGGAGTGATGGAGACTCGAATCGTCGCTCTAACACAGGCTTGAATCCAGACATGAAGGTGAAGAGAAGGGAAGAAATTCCCAGGAGAGGGACGGGAATTTTTTCCTGTCAACCTCAGTCAACGGCCAGTCTGCTCCTTCCCCATGTGTTTCTTCCCGATACGATAGTACATAGGTACATGGTGGGATCTTCTCGATGGCAGCCAGTACAAGAAGGAGCAACCAACACTCAAGCACCAAGGAGCCTGAGGCAGCAGTTCGGCGCACTTGGATAACCGCCGGGGCCGAGTCCGAATGCGAAGTGAAGACACTGTTGTTGATAAACTATCAGAACACACCGTGCTACGGTAGGTCCTTGTCCAGAGTACTTTCTTGATTTCAGGGGCCAACCTGGAATTAGTTTGAGATTTTGGAAAGGGGCAGGTATGTCGTGCACGCAGTTACTGCCTTCTGTAAACGCAGCAGACAGACCAGACAGGCCTGATTATCTTTTCGGGCCATGTGATGGATGGAACCCCGTTCCATTTTGCTGTGGAATTGGCTTGCCGAGCGACTGTTGCCAACGCGGCAGATAAGTGACAGAGGTTGCTTCCCATTTTGAGAGGGGCTACCACAGCGAAGTGCGTGCGTCAAGTTCGCCAGGCGCCTGCTGGGACAATTGACAGTGGAAGGGGCGAAAGATCAAACAAACATTCGCTCGACTGCAACGATTTGTCCTGCCATTTGACACCAATACGATCCTCGAGAGGTGACGACCTCATCATGGCGATTTCTAGCGTAGGACCTAGACCACGATGCGAGATATCCGAAGATGTCGAGACTGCCATGGCTATTTTCAGCCCCTCTCCCCCTCCCTCCGAAGCCGCGGTCCGCGACACTTGCGCCCCATGTGTGCCTTAGACGTGAGATATAGCCAGGAGCCAGGGCGGTTTCCAGTGCTCTGCGAAGTTTCACTGCTCCCTATACGGTTACCATGCCCTGCATCAGCTCGGTCACTCATTATGGTGCCACGGGGCCTGCGAACGCGTCCCTGATTTCCAGATCGCGACCGTAGAATACGAATTTTGGTCACGTCATCCTCTTTCGGCCGAAAACAGCTACCACTGACACTTCACTAACCATTATGATATATTCAGACCCGGGATCAATAATATTAAACCAGACTCGATGGCGTATGGATTTTGGATTATCAGGAACCCGCTATTAGTTGTGGGGTCAGTCAATCTGAAGCCATCCCCAGTCGTTGGTCAGTACGGACTGGAAGTTTAAGAATAAAATACATGCACAGGAGGGAACGAAAAGTAATGCGGTATCATATTTATCATTATACATGAAGCTTCAAGATCCTCAGTTGTGGTCGTGTGCGAAATCGCTGATTTTTGGCACTCGACGATGGCCGCGGTGATCCACATGCAACCAATCAAAACATGCTACCTCCCATATATTGACATCTCCTGACATCCGGAACCCGCCTACTACCTGAAGCTGTCAAGGAAACTGCCGTGGATAGGTAGATAAGAAGGTTTCTCAACTTTCTTCGGGATACTGAGCAGACGGAGATTCTCTTCTCAGCTTCCGGCTTGTGACCGACCCGTGAGCTCGGGTGGAAACCCTGTTGGTGGTATTATGGGACCTGAAGTTAATCAACGAAATCCCCTCTGTTGGTGTGTATGATTTTACGTTCCCTGAATCATTTACAAAAATTATTGGTAAAAGGGAACCGATGGCTTGTCAGAGTAGACATGCGTGATGGATGGAGAATAAAAATAAACTCTAAAAATGAAGATTAGAGGGCTAATTCGACTTATCTGCGTTGATTGTGACTTGGTTTAGGGCCGGAATTATACAGCATGATTGTGGCCGTGGTCGACCGGGGGATACCTAGCAACACTGGCAGCCAAGATGGTGACACAAGTGGTAGCGCTGGGGCAAATACTGTCTTCGAACAGCATGTGTATGGTTTTGTCGTGGTACCTCCTGGGGCGCAAAGCTTCAGGAGCCAAAAGTCGCTAACAGTTTGTCATATAAACTTGCTGTATGCATGATAGTGCTCGGTGGGTGGAATCAAGCTGGGGATGGATACAGTGCAAGTGAGTGGCTGAAAGGCTTTGCTCACTGTGGCTGGCGGTTGCACTGACGGTGGGCTGACTATCCAACAATCCCCAGTCATGATGCGTATTTCCGATGAATAATTACATCAAGGGCGGTGTGGCAGAGTGGTCTAATGCGCTGTGTTTAGGTTACTAAACCTGCTCCGCAGTGGGAAACCGCACGAGTTCGAATCTCGTCACCGTCATAGCCTCCAATATTGTATTGGAGATACTACTTTTCTTTTTGCCGCCGTCCCTATCCCTACGTAAAAATACCTTGCTTAGGATTTAATTTAATTTGCTCTCGGGTCGCTTTGTTTCGTCACCACTTCTGCAAGCACCGAACAAACAGAGCAAACAACGCCATAGCATCAATAGATACCCATGTATCAACCTCCTAGACGGACTTATACCATATCTGGGTTGTGCGAAACCTAGGCACACCTGCCTGCCTCGTATCATATAGGCTTTGCGACGTAACCTATCTAATGCATATTGTAAATGTCACTGACGGCACTCGGGCTACTTGGCCTATGGGTGTGGCTGCAGGTAAGGCGGGCTTTGCGAGTGGTTGGTGTCGGGTCGTTTAGACATTCGATTGTCCCCTCTCCCTCTAGGGATGGAGACTGAAGTGGTTAATTTTGAGTCTACCATTTCTCGGGCCAACTTGGAAGCAGGCATTGAGGCAGGTTTAGGAAATAAGTGCCAGTGACGGGCATAAATGGGGCAGCTCTACGCTCTGACCTGTGAACCACCTGGACCTACTTAGATCGTACCGAAAGGAAGAAGCCGGAGCTCGCGTTCATTCCATGGATGACATGAGCTACCTCTCGCGAGGGGCCACAGATTTCAAAGATAAATCTCAAGCCCACCTTCAACCAAAGAATGTGGTCCGACTACTAACGATTCCGGTGGCCTAGGATTGCCCGCGACCCCATCGCAACTATCACAGGCGACTCGCCCGAGCCCAACGCTCGCGCTTCGAAGGAGTGAGAGGACTTGGGATAGTAGTCTGCGCAAGAGCCGGACGTGTCTTGCAGTGGTTCGACATGGGACTTGTTTGATGAGTACAAGCGCATCGCAACTACGAAGGCTTGGGCTAATGAAAGGTCGCTTATCTCCGTGCCGGGAAAATGATATCTTCAAATCCTTAGAGCTTGATCGTTTGCTCAGAATTTGGCGCTCGGAAGTGACAATTCGTTGGTAACTTCGACCAAAAAAAGCACAGGCTAACGATTTCCAGAGCTCATTCTTGCTCTATGCATGTTACCGAGGTACCTTAATTGGCTGGGGAGATCGGGCGCTATGGGACATGGTACAATGGGAGCCAAAAAGTGTCGGACCCCCTTGCGCCCCAACTATTCCATTTTTGGACACCCCGCTAAGCCAACACCCCTCTTCCATTCTTCAATTTCCAG
>Ga0247758_1000716_pt1 | contig 28652 bp, 22 predicted proteins | sample UWRJL156409C4_FD_180950 | JGI IMG/M metagenome (GOLD analysis project Ga0247758, IMG submission 180950) | Plant litter microbial communities from Arlington Agricultural Research Station in Wisconsin, United States - UWRJ-L156-409C-4 | ecosystem: Environmental > Terrestrial > Plant litter >... | reverse complement strand
GTTCAGAGGCATCAAGTTGTATTGTTGTGGAGATATAGGTAGTTGAATAGAGTAGTTTTTCATACCCCTGTTTATTACACATTGGTCGAAAACAGGGGTGGTCAAAAAGTGGGCCCCCGGACTTAATATGGGAAAGGGAACGTCTGCTAGTTGGGCAGGAAAATGACGAATAGGTATTAGCCGTCAACCTTCCTACCAGGTACTTGTAGGATTATATGTGTCAACTACAGTTCATAGGCATTTCCAACCCCCAATTTATCTCAAGGGACTGAGCATCTTTGTTACTAGGACTCAGCTCCAACCGGCCTTTACCCATGAGCTTCTAGGCTAGCGAATCAAATGCCGCGACTACTAGAACACCCAATGACAAGAGGCTTCGCTTGGCGTCCCGGCTCGGCGTTCGTCATCGACCCCGCCGATCACCTACCCTTGGCATTCCCTTAAACTGGAGCATCACCAGCAAAGCCACCAGCCAGCACAAAACAGCATCCCGTCTCCGAAACTGCGCATCTTCAATTGCCCTGACAGCAAACAGCCCGTTTTCATTCCACCATGAACACCTTGAGAAATGCCCGCCAAATTGGGTGCTCACATGGAATCACCCCCCTGGTACTCCTCTCTTACGCCTTTGACTGGGCCCTGCTCCTCGTTGGTGCTGGCGTTGGATATGTCTTGGGTGAGGTCACGCCGAATAAGAGGCCTTTTTCACTTGATGATCGCGATATCGCGTAGGTAGACTCGCACCCCTCTTTTATCATGGCCCCTTACCACATTCTAATATCATGTGCTATACCTTCCTAGCTTCCCGCACTTCCCGGACGACACCATCCCGGGGTGGCTTCTACTCTTCTGTAGCGTGCTTATTCCGGTTCTGTTTATTGCTTTCTTTTCACTAACACTCACACCCTCGGGACATATTCATACCCGTAGTGGAACGCGAAAGTCATCAATATGGAAACACAAAATATGGGAGCTCCATGTAGGTTGGATCGGACTTGCATTGTCGTTGGTCTCGACGTGGATTGTCACAAACAGTCTGAAAAACATGTTTGGGAAGCCGAGGCCGGATTTGCTATCGAGATGTCGCCCTGACTTGGAGAATGTGGAGGGGTACCGCGTGGGCGGGAGGGGGAGTACGGGGGGTTTGATGTTGGTTACGGCGGGGATTTGTATGAATGCGGATGCAGGGACGATGGATGATGGGTTTAGGGCGTATCCGAGTGGGCATTCTAGTTTGAGTGCTGCTGGTAGGTTCTGTCCTTGATAGGTGGTGGGAAATGGAGGAAGGATGGGACGATTGCTGACAGACTGCCCGTGGAATAGGGTTGGTTTACCTGACGCTCTTCCTTCTCAGCAAGCTTGCGATTACGACTCCATTTTTGGCGTTCGCCATCCCTGGGATGCAGTCGCAGGGTGAACACCCGACTCAGACGCAAACCGAGCAGAACCCACGCAACCAGAACCCTTCACATCCAACTCTCCCGACTCACAACCCCCTTACTGGGAATGGCGCTGTTCATGGCATCGACACCAACAACCTGTCAGAGAAAACCGAATTCCCTAACCCCTCCCCATCCCACACTCAACCACCTCCCCCATTCTTACCACAAGGACACGCGCACGCACACGCATACCCAAACTCACCCCCCTCAGCACCACCCCTCTACCTTCTCGTTATCTCCCTCGTCCCCTTCTTCGCCGCCATCTTCATTGGCTCCACCCGCTGGTTCGACTACCGCCACCATGGCGTTGACATCGTGAGCGGGTTCCTCATCGGAGCAACAACATCACTTTTCTCCTTCTACTATTACCATTCACCAATCACCTACGGTCGTGGAAAGGCTTGGGGGCCGAGGAGAGACGGAAAGGCATTCTGGACTGCGGGAGGGGATGGAGCCGGTGTGAAGAGGCAGGCGCACGGGGAAATGGATGGGGGAGTCGATGCTGGGCGTATGGTTTAGTTGATGTTTGCAGATCTCCTCCAAGGTCAAGTTCACCCTTACTCCCGTCCATCGCCCTAATTTATATGTCCTCCCAATATCTGCCCCCTAATACCATCAATTTAAAACCAACCTAACCTCCTTCAACCCCTCGCCCTGCATCTCCCACGCCCCCTTCTCTATCCTTCCCACCCCCTCCCTCCTCGCAACCCCGCCATACCACCGTAGTAAAAGGACAGTGTACCACTCATACCTCTCCCCCTCTTTCGGTCGCTTCGGGTGTGCCCATTCCGTCAGAGAATACTCCCTATTGTCATTGTACGCCCAACCAGTCGAGATCGCTGCCAGTTCGCAATGCTTCGTTCCTCCCGATATCTTCCCTCCACCCTCCCCGTCCCCCCCTGTAGGTCCCAATTCCTCATACCTAGAAATATGAAGATTGAGACACCCCGCCCATGTCCCAGAGCTGTCATACACCGAAACATCTATCACTGATTCCGGCTCGTGGCGGTAGCCGAGAGGGCGTTCGAACTTCTCACCCAGCGTCATGAACGCTCTTTTTGTAGCACAGGCAATAAACGGGCCCGGTGGGTCCCTCAACCGCGACTGCAGTCCTGATTCCCCCGAGGCAAGAGGCACAGGGTACCAAAACTCTAGCTTCGGATCCGATTCATGCGTGTAGTAGACCTTCGGCGCGCGGCGCGAGATGTTCAATTCCGGCTTGTATTCACGCATGTGCGCGGTCCAGCCCGGTGGCGCCTCAGCAGACTCGATTTCCGCATACCTGCGCCAGTGGTTGGGTATTACTCTGCCGTTCGAGGCAGGATCCGTGAGTGAGTACCACTGCACGAGGGGGACGATGCGAGCAGAGCACCAGTAGAAGTCCCATCTGAGATGGTCAAGTGACTCAAACCACGAGAAGCCTTTCAGTCCCGACCAGCCCATCCACGACCACGAAGGCAAGGCGAGGGTGTCTGTGTCATTGCTGCCGTCTCTGTGTCCGCAGTCGCCCGCGCGAGCAGTCCACAGAAGAGCTGCGTCGAAAAACATCTCTGGGATACCGAACAGGAAACCGCCATCGAATACCCTTCCCAGAACAGAGGCCAGTCCTGCAAAGGCGGGTAGGATATCGGCCGAATAGGTAAATCGCCGGGCCGTGTACTGCTGGATTACGCTCTCCAGTGCAACCATGTTGGGCACCCCCCTGCGTAGCAGCCGACGTTGGCTTGGCTCGTTGCGGTGTCCGTGTATCCTCTGTTCGGCGATTGGAATTCTGACGTCCTCGTCTACCAAGTCCTCCCGGAAGATGGCGTAGTGGCATTGCCATTCGACTGAGTTTCCGACGAAGATGAGCTTGCGGAGCGAGAATAGGGACTCTTGAAGCGTCCATCCTCTCTGGCTCCAAGGGGTCTTCTCAACGGCAAAGTCAGGGCAATACACAAAGGTGTGACCGTCGGCTGCACCGAGCAGTTCCTGGTGGAATCGCCGTGGTTCGGACACACCCGGGATGCCGAGCAGCCCGTGGTCTGCGTTCCACCCTTGGGCCGCCACGATAGTAATCATTGCGCCGGCGTAGATGGATGCCATGGCTTGTAGCTGTGCGCCTCGGTGTGCCTCATCGTCCTGGATGATACAGAGTGTGTCGACCCACAGATATCTCTCCCCCAGCTCGCGAACCAATCCTATAGCGTCCTGGATCGTCTTTGGAATCTTGGCGTTGTATTCTGACCCCAGCAAGGACCTCTCCTGCATGAGACCAGACAGGGTCGACTTGGACAGCTTGACCTGTGTGCTCCCACCCCAGACGTAGCTAAGGGCGATATACCTGTTCCTTTCGCTTGCTTCGCAGATGCGCATCAGCTCCGTATCGACGAGGAGAGAAGGACATCTGACGGCCGTATGAGAATCGCCCAGCACGGCACCGCGATCACATTCGGGGTGACCGGCATCGCATATTCTCTTCCATTTCTTCACGACATCCATGTCGATCCATGATGGGTGGACTGTGCGGCCACAGTGGTGAATCTTCGCGCTGTCCTGGGGCGACGACAGCAGTGCTATTCGAGGGCCCCAGACATCATTTGGCCCCACCCTAATGGTGCGTTGCATAGCGTCTTTCTCGAGCTTGATATCCCACTCGAGGTAGTCTGGACGCATCATCTTCTGGCATTTATCGACGATTGCTGAGTGTGCTTTGCATGGCTTCCTCTGGAGATCCGCGGCCTTTCCAAAGGGGGTCCTGTATTGCTGCTCCTCGAGGGGCATCTTGGCTAATCGTGCAAGGTTGGTACATAGAAGACAGCCGTCGTCCTTTGGCTGGTCCATTTTGGGGTTTTTACCCCGATTTGGTTTCGACGACTTTAAGGACCTGCAAGACTGTCAGAACAATAATGCAAGTATTTTCTTTGTTGTCATGCGCGCCGACGACATACCTGCAAATTCGGTGGGCTAGGGGGCGTCCCGTTCTATGAGTCGAAGTGTAAATGGCGCGATGATGTTCGAAATTGCGGCTCCACGCGGGACATCAAGGCCATCGCAGCTTGCTCTGGTTGCATGAGCACGTGACTAGTGCCTTACATTTCCCCTAGAACAAGCACCGCCTCGTTGATGCGATGTCCGAATTCGTGTGTGGCAGTCCCAAATCGTCAGGACTAACTGTAGCATCGAAATCCCACCTTACTCTCTTCCCAAACAAACTACCCGCAACCAGTCGTCGGTTGGCCGGCTGCTAGATCTGCGGGATATCAGCCGTACCTGGTGAAAGTCTTGGCCCCCGGCATTTGCTCTCTTCCCCGCAAATCGGAATCTCGACGACCAACTGGTGGGATTCCGATAGCGCGGGACGGGGATTGGGTAATGAGCCGGAACACGACGTGATAAGCTGTAATTGAGCCGTATATGACTAGACTCACCACCATCTCTCGCAAGAGGGGCAGTACCAGCGGTAGCCGAATGCCGGTAGGGCTATATAGCGAGCGATGGGGCGCTTCGGAATTTTCTGTGGCGGGTTTTGACTCGGTGCTGTAATTCCGGTCTCAACATCGCAACGATGAAGTTCTGTGTCTCGGTGACAGGCGCAGCCAAGCTTGCGCTGGTCCTCTGGGCTACATCATGGACCACTGTCGAGGCAGCAAGCGCGCCGACTCTGGAGTCGCTAACAAACGACCTCAGAAGAGCTGAATCAGTTCGCGAGATCAAGAACCTCCAGAAGACATATGCCCAGCTCGCCTTTTATGGGCGGTGGAACGACATGGCGGCGCTCTTTGCCGACGATGGTATCCTCCGGTGGGGACAGGGCAAGCCCGGGGCGAATCTCCTGGCCAATTCGGATGCCATTGACTCCAAGGGCTCAGCTGCAATCGAGAAATTCCTCAAAACGGAGGCCGGCGACATGGATGGCATCAAGCCTGGCTCGCTGCACGCGCTCATCAACGACATGCCCCTCGTCACCCTCTCGGGAGACGGCAAGACCGCAAAGGGCCGCTACCACTCCATCCAGCTGCTCGGAGACGGCAAAGGCAACTCCAAGATCCAAGGCGGTCTGATGGAGAACGAGTACGTCCTCGCCACGACCAGCAAGGGCGACGTGTGGAAGATCAAGCTTCTCAGGTACTTCCCGCAGTACATCGGCGACTACAAGAAGGGTTGGATCAACGTCGGGAACAACAGCTTACCGATTGTCCCCTACCACTACACCGCCGAGAGCGCAGGCACACCGATCCTGCTGCCAGATTCAGCGCGGAACCAGTCGTCAACGGTGGCGCCCCTGAGTTTCGAGGAATTGCAATATCGCATCACTCGTCTCAATGACGAGGACGAGGTCCGGAATCTGCAGCACACTTCCGGACACTACGAGGATCGCCGGATGTGGCCCGAAGTAGCCGATCTCTTCACGCCCGACGGTGACGTCTCCAGCGATGGCAAGATAATCTCCCTCGAGAGCTCGTTCGCCGCGATGGGACCCGCCGGTTTGACAAAGGGCATCCTCAACGACCACCCCATCTTCCAGATGACCGTGGAGATCAGCCCAGACGGCCTGAGCGCGATCGCTCGAGGCCTCGCCATCGGTATGGTTGGCGACTCCAACGCCAAGACGGCCGAGTGGCGTTTCCTCACCTTCCGCCACCAGTACGCCAAAGACCCCAACACCAACATCTGGAAGATCAAGCGATCTGTGTTAGTCCCCCGTCTGTACGCGAGCTATTCCTCAGGCTGGGCGCACGGCGGTACCCTTCAAGCGAGGACAGCATCCGACCCTCCCCCGCCGTTCCTCAACCTCCTCGGCCACCTCTCCAGCACGTCCCAGCGGCCCCAGGACTGGCAGCCCCTCTGGCGAGAGGAGAGCAACGCCAACTCAACCAACCTCCACGACCTCCAGCGCCGCCTCAAGCGCTCCACCGCCTGGGATGAGTCCGAGAACGTCTCTTCCGCCTACGGCTACTATACCGACGACGTGCGCTGCGTGGCCTTCGCAACCCTGCACGCCGACAAGGGCTTCAAGGAATCGCCTGGCGTAGGCTGGTACCGCACGCCCGAGCGCATCGCCAAGGCCTGCCAGAACCGCTACGGCGAGGGGACCAACAACAGTGTGTTACGCTCAAGCGTGCCAATCCACCTGCGTCTTCAGCCAGTGATCCTCGTCTCACAGGACGGGCGATCGTCCACCTCGCGGATCCGCAACTTGCAGATCGGCACGGGCAAGGGCACCGCCGCGAGAAACTTTACCGGGAGCAACGGCTTCAACGGCGGGATGTACCACGACCAGTTTGTGCTGGAGGAGAAGAACGGCGTAGCTCGGCGCAAGCTGTGGAGTCTGGTTATTGATGAGTTCTATTGGAACAGCGGCTCCTGGACCGCAGGGTGGGCGGGCGTCACGCCGGCTGCTCAGAAGATGAGGCGCGGCGAGGAAAGGGCATCGCTCGAGCGCAGACAGCAGGGCATCGATGGCTACATTGCCGACCTGTCTCTCAAGGATGCGGCGATGGGTCCTCGCGAGATCGGCTTCAATGGCGGGCCGCCTCCGACGGTGCGGTGGCCGGATATCCAACGCATGTGGTGGGCGTTCCGGAATCCGGTGTCGGGACGGGTGCCGGATTCGTACTGGCCGGGGTGTGTGCCGTGCCAGGCGCGGCCGAGCTGGAACCTGACGGCGAATGGATACCAGGAGCCGGCGACGGGGCCGACGCTGGTGAGCGCGACGGTGGATGGTCTGCGGGTCACGGCGACGGTGACGGGCGGTCCGGGCGAGCCTGTGGCGGGCGTGGTGCAGTTGCGCAGGGGCAATCGGAGTGGCAATATGATTGGAGAGGTGCGCCTGACCGAGTCCGGCGGCAACAAGGCTGTTTTCTCGGTTCAGCTGGATGGCTCGTTTGTGTCGGGTCCGACCCCGCTAGATATTGTCTTCCTAGGGAGCGACCGCTTGCAGCCGGGGAAGGCACGCGTCATGTTGAATGTGCTTCCGCCAGTGCAGAAGTGAGTCAGGGGATAGGCAGTGTGGTGGTTTAAATAGGCAGAATGCAGGTTGAATACAGAGACTGGATGGCTTCCAGGTTGGTTTGAGGATGGTTGGACCATTTTGTTTGTCAAACCGGCGAACCCAGGCAGGTTGGTGGAGGTGATTGAAGTTGCAGGGGCTGTGCCCCACCCTTACCTGAAAGGCAGGCACCAACGCGTCGCCACGCGGTCCTTCCAAATTCCTCCAAGACTTAAACCACTCGATTGCGCCGAACGAGCCATTAATTCCTGGCATTCGCAGCAGCGTAAGCGTCTTATGCGGCTCGCAGCACTTGCGTGTCGAACGCCCCGGGGATTCACGCCGAGAGCGACGCGAATGGCAATCAGCACAATGGTGCAGTATCCCGGCGTCGGCCTGCCCCTGCGGCACTTCCTTCAGATCCCTAAGGAAGAGGGCGAGACCTTCTTCCGCATGGGCGCCCACAAGACTTGCGTTGGCGCCGAGACGCCCATGCTGCCATTTCGCGAGGTCGCCATGCTCCTCCTCATGGATCGCCTGACTGACAAGCCGAACTGGCACGAGAAGGTCTTCGACGACGCCATCGTTGCCAAATGGCGTCAAGAAGCCCTCACGCAGCCCGAAGAAAGCTTGCGTGCTGCCGTCCTCATGGATAAGGCGGCAGCTACCGATCTCGAGGGCACGCCCATTCCAAAACGACACCGCACTGTGTCCCAGCGGACCTTCGACTATGTGAGACTCCCATTCCGAGATTCGTCGGGATTTTGCTTATCTGTTCTGTCAAGTGTATCGCCGAGCTGAGGTGCAAGGCTGCTTTCTTCAAAGACACAGGCCTCACTTACACTCTCAATTCGGGCCAAAACGTCATCGTCAAATCGGACACCGTTGTGTCCGCCAGTTTCCATGAAAGCTTGAAGGGCGCATTTGAAAAGCTGCGTGCTGAGCAAGCAGATGAGCCAGACTGGCATCCAGGCAGCAATGATATGGTTCAGGATCTGGTGCACCCATCCATGTACCCCTTTGTCTACGGTTTGCACCCCTGTGTCTCCATCGCCTGGTCGATGTCAGTACTAATACGGTCAGAGTATTCCAAGTTTATCCAGGAGGAAGTCGTGGGAGTGTCAGACGCCGTCGAAAACTGGGCCCACAAAGGCGAGACCGTCCAAAAAGACGGAAGAGCCCCCGAAGAATCTCGGCCTGGCCAGCCATACTCCACCACGTCGTTTATCCCAAACGACTTCTGGTCAGAAACCTATCAGTGGCTTCCTGCAAACCTTGCCTTCCAAGACGATGGAACGGTGAAGTTCACGAGCTATGTCAATAATCTACACCCCACCAAACACCTAGAAATCTACAGTGACATCGAAAGGCTGGTCGACGCTTCAATTCCAGCTTGGGACCACGTTTTGAACGGCTCTGCACAGACCAACAAATCGGGCGCGGAGCAGGTCCGGTTCAGTCCCTTGAGTGAGGGCAACTTCGAGGGCCTTGCCTATGACAGAGACGAGGCTGGTGTCTGGGAGAAGTTGGATGAGGATGTTTTGGCGGCATACGAACGTGAAAACGGTGAGATCGAGCCCGAAGATTATGTGCTCGAAGAGTTGCAGTATGAACATGAAGACGACGGTCCGGAGGCTCTTGAAGCTATAAACCGACAGGCGAAGTGGGTCTCTATTCGCGAGACCATCCACCCCGAGCCTGAAATCTTTAAGCCGGTAGAATACGTGTGCGAGCAGAGCATCAGGGAGAAGTTCAAGGACAGTGGGCTGCAGGTCATTGTCAAGATGGCCAGCATCGAGCTGACGCCAGAGAAGCCAGATTTCCCTGCAGGGGGGTGGCATGTGAGTTCCCTCTTACACTGCGCTTGAGGGCCGCAGTTACTGACCTTTCCCAGGTTGAGGGCCAGCTCAATGAGCGCATTGTCGCAACCGCCCTTTACTATGTTGACTGTGAGAATGTGACATCAAGCAGCCTGTCGTTCCGCATGCAGACCGACAGTGACCAGCACGAGATGATGTCCCACTGCGGTCAAGAAGGTGTCGAATACTACGCGCAAGTTTACGGAACCGGGTTGCGCGACTTTGCGACGATGGACGCCCCCGCGATCCAGAATTTTGGGAGTGTTGACACCTGCCAAGGGCGTCTTCTTGCCTTTCCCAACGTCTTGTAAGCTCTTCACTTCGACCCAGAGCCTGTGGGGTTGATATCAAGTACTAACATCTGCCCCATCAAAAGCCAACATCGCGTTTCTGGCTTTAGCCTCCAGGATAGAACCAAGCCCGGCCACCGCCGTTTCATTGCCCTCTGGCTTGTGGATCCTCACCAGCGTCTCATATCGACCGCCAACGTCGCCCCGCAGCAACTGAACTGGTGGGCCGAAGCCGTCTTCGGCAAAGGTCCAAATGCGAGTACCGGCGACATGCCACCAGAGCTGTTCCAAGTCCTGGCCGAACAGGGCGCCGTCGAGAAACTGAACCTTCCCCAGGCCGTAGCGGACCGCGCTACACGCTCGAGCCGCCTCCCAAACGAAGTCATGGACATGATACGTCGCCATCGCACGGTGCCAGACGGCTTGATGACACTGGCTGAGGCGCGAAACCATCGTCTGATGCTGATGAAGGAGCGTAGCAAGTTTCAGGAGATTACGCGGGATGAGTGGCATTCGGCGGGGTACAGTTTCTGTGAGCATTAGGAGACGGGCAGCTTGGATTGTTCCAGATTTTGTTAATAAGAAGGCCATCTTGAACAGAACGAACTCTTGAATATAACGATTACCGCGAAATATCGAGATAGGAGTCAGGGTGTGATGTTCTGCGGTTTCCAGCCTCCCAGGCACCAGCACGCCATTTTTGATCACCTCGGCACCCAGGGACCAACAACCGCATAGGTCATGCACCTACCTATCTTTATAGACCTTAGCCTAAAGCTAACGACTGTTGGATGCATGGCTGACTGTCGAACCCGCACCTGCTGTTCAACGTTGCGTGTTGCCATAACTGTCCAGACGCAACTGTCAAGACTTCAAACCCGTGAGTCTCCAAACCAACACCGTCGACAACACCTCGCTTCACCATGGCCCACGACAAATACCGCCAAACCCCCCAGTCCGCCCGCCTCTTCCACACCTCCCCCTCCCACCTCCTCACCCACGAATCAGCCCACTGGTCCACCACGCACTCCCTCCTCTCCAGCCTAACCACCTCCATCTCCCCCGAGCACGCCACATTCCACAACTCCCTCCTCCCCATCGAGCACAACACCAACACCCGCTGGTCCGAAATCGACCCCGATTTCTACAAGAAAGTCTCCCCCGACCCCGAGCTCCGCCAGGCCGCGCTAGAAGCTCAAAAGCTCGCAAGCCGCGAGAGCATCGCGTGCTCCATGCGCGGGGACGTCTTTCGCTTGGTAGACGCCGTGTTCCGCCGAGGGGGTGAGGGGTTGGATCCTGAGAGTTGGAGGGTCGTGGTGGAGGAGTGGGGTAAGGGGGTACGGAATGGGCTGGGACTTGGACTTGTGGTGCTGCCGGGGGCGGAGACGGAGGCGGGGAGGGAGAGGTATAAGGTTATTAAGGAGCGGTTGGGGGAGATTGGGGTTGAGTATCAGAAGTGTGTGGATGAAAGTGAAGGGGGGGTTTGGTTTGCGGAGGGGGAGCTGGAGGGGTTGGGGGAGGAGGTTGTGGGGGGGTTGGAGAGGGGGACGGGAGAGGGTGGAGATGGTGAGGGAGGGATGGTGAAGGTCGAGTTTAAGAGTCATGATGGCGTGGTGATGGAGTTGGCGAGGAATCCGGAGACGAGGAAGAGGTTTTGGATTGGGTTTGTGAATAGGGTAAGTGGGAGTTGCCTCGTGGCAGAGGGGCCTTTCGCTAGGACTATGAGGTGTACAGGTACTGATTGATTGCCAGTGTAATGAGAACATCCCCAGGTTCCAGGAGATTATGAAGCTGCGCCACGAGGCTGCCCGTCTTGTTGGATACGCCAACCATGCGGCCAAACGACTGGAAGGGAGGATGGCCAAGACCCCTGACGCGGTTATGAAGTTCCTTAACGACCTCATCTCCCGCGCAGCTCCCCGTGCCAGGGAACAAGTTGCCGAGCTGCTCGCCTTGAAGGAAGCCGACTTGGCTGCGTCGGGTGTTCCCTTCGATGGCAACTTGTATGTCTGGGACTTGAGCTACTATGGCCGACTCCTTGTCAAGAAGAAGTACAACGTTGATCATCAGAAGATTGCAGAGTATTTCCCGGTCCACAAGACAATGTCGGGCATGCTCCGCATATTTGGCCAGCTGCTGGGGCTTGTGTTTGTCGAGCTCACGAGTGATGAAGATCGGGGAAGGGCCTCGCCGACAGTCAAGGTAGCGGACATCCTGTGGCATGAGTCAGTGGTGCTATACGCTGTTTGGGATGAGGACTCGGATATTCAGGGAGCACCCTCTGAATTCGTTGGATACCTCTACCTCGACCTCCACCCCCGTCCCGGGAAATACGGCCACGCATGCTGTGCGACGATGCGGTCTGGATTTCAGTACCCCGACGGAACGCGTTGCTATCCCGCGACGTGTCTCATTGCGAACCTCACACCGCCGACCACCTCGAAGCCCTCTCTCCTTAAGTACAGCGAAGTGGTAACCCTCTTCCACGAGCTCGGACACGGCATGCACGATCTGGTTTCGCGGACGGTTTATTCGCGATTCCACGGTGTCCAGGTCGCGCGGGACTTTATCGAAGCGCCATCCCAGATGCTGGAGAACTGGTGTCGTATTCCGTCGTGTTTGGCCGCTCTGTCGTCCCACTACGAGACGGGTGAACCGCTTCCCCAGGATATGTTGGAGGCGTTGATTGAGTCTAAGAGGGAAACCAGTGCGCTTAGTATGATCGATCAGCTGAGCTATGCGACGTTTGACATGGCGGTCCATACGTATCCGGTTCATAAGAAGGAGCCAGACTATGCTGAGATTTACGGGGCGGTGTACCGAGAGGTCACTAGAATCAAGGGGTTTGAGGCACTTGGGTAGCTATCGTGAGTTCTATTTCGCTACCCCATCTAGCCTGCTTCTGAAGCGAAGAACCTGGAATTACATGTATGCTGACCTCCATAATCTTCCAGCGAATTCAACCATGGTTACGCCGCCTCCAGTGCCCTCATCTGGGGCAACGACGCCGGGTACTACGGCTATCTCTGGTCACAGGAGACATGGCTCGATGCGTCAGGGAGATGATGTAGATGACCCAGTGCCACGGATGGCGTCGGTCTGGTGGGTGGCTGGGGTGGGTATTGAGTGAGCACTCCTAGTGAGCAACAGAGTCCAACTTCCAGAAGTGGCAAGCCAAGTATCTTGGGCTTTCGGAGTCCTTGGCAGGGAAATTAAATTGTTGCTAGGTCCTTCGAGGCAGCAATACATTGAACTCAACAATCCCCCACTTTCCAATTCTCCATTGTCGTCAAGTCGCGCAGCGTCGGAAACTGGTCTCGTAGCTGCAGTGCGGGTAAAAGATAATAACGTCGTCCCTGTCTAAGAAGTCTGAGGTCTCCCATCTCCGCACCAAAAACTGGACCATGCGCAGTGCAAGCCAGGCTCAGCCATACCTCACCACGGATCAGAGCAGCACAGGGTCTTGCACATATTTGGAAACTTCTCGGACCAACTTCGAGTAAGTTGGTAGAGCTCTTTTTCTCATACTAGAACTCACGCTGCTGTCTAGAAGCTATGATGAATATCACTAGTCGTCAAACTCCGTTCTATGCTTCTGTGTGTCAAATTCCCGCTATGACAATGAAAGACGTAGACCCAGACCACTTCCCAGAACTCTTTACATTCCCCTCCTGCTTGGGTCATGACCCCCCATTACGTCAATACGCTCGCCAATACGCACCACCAACTGCCTGGCGTCTTTGGAGGCTCCGGCAGTTCGATTTTCCCAGTTCTCGTGGGCGTTGTCGGCATCCCAATGAGAAGTGCTCGAGTCACTCTGAGCTCACTGGATTCTCCTGACCGGGGCCCGCATTTTCCTGCGTATCCTTCTTCTCTTGAACCTCGGCCGATGGCTCCGTATGTCCATTTGTCAGCTTCTGAGTCTCGGCAGTTTTTTCAGTATCCCCAGCCGTCTTCCCGGCTTCGTCTGTCTTCTGAACCACGAGTTTCTTCTGTGCCTCCTCTTTCTGCACCTGTTGGTACCTCGCTTTCTGATTCTCCATTCTAGCCTTTAAGGCATTGAGTTCAGCATCCGCATCAAGTTCGTGTTTCTTCGCCATATTGACCATCTTGGTGAGCGCCCTCGCCTTCGCCTCGCGTCGCTTCCGCTTGCGCTTCTCAGCGGCCTTCCGCGCCTTTTCCTTCGCATCGTCCATAATCATTCGCTCCTCCGTCACCCACGCGCCGATTTTAGCCGTTGCTTCTACCGGAGCTTCCCGGTAGTTGAGGAGATATCCCTGAAGCTGAGCTGGTGTAAAGACCTCGTCGGGAATCTGTCGGCTGAATTCCAGGGCCAGCTGCTTCAACTCAGCCTCTGGAATCTCCGCAACCCTGTCTGCTGGTGCCAGGCCCTCTCCCTCGCGGGAGTACATGCGGAGGAACATCAGCTCGCTGCTCCGCGGAGAGATGTTGCCGAGATAAATGATCCGATCCACACGACCAGGTCGCACCAACGCCTTGTCGAGCTTCTCGGCAAAGTTGGACGTCATGAGAACGATACGTCCCTCCTGTGAAGCAACTCCGTCAAGAACGTTGAGAAGCCCAGACAGAGTGCATCGAGAAATCGGGCGGTTACGTTCCGTTTCTTCCTCGGAGTCGTCGTCGTCCTTCTCCTCGTCACTGTCGTCAGCCTTTTGGGGGTGCCGTTTGATTCCGACGGCGTCGATATCCTCTAGCAAAACCATGCATCGCGGCGGTAATGCGGCGAACAGTTTTTCGAGACTCTTGTCTTCGTGTATGCTAGGAATGTGGAGCAGGTACAGCTCCAATCCGAATTTGCCGGCCAAAGAGAGCGACAGCGACGTCTTTCCAGTCCCGGGGGGGCCATGAAACAGGTATCCCCGGCGGTAGGGGATCCCACGACCGTTGTAGAATTTTCGCGTGTTGGCATCAAGGTAGTTGGTGATATCGGCGACAAGCTCGGCCTTGATTTTCTCGTCAAAGTGTACCGTCTCGAGGGGGCGGAGAGGTCGTAGGATGGTGGTGTCCCACGACTCCTCATAAGACCTGGCCTTGCTCGCCCGAACCGTGACAAACGACTCGCGCTGTTTGTCGGCGAACGCACGGCAGCCATCGAGGAAGCGCTTGATGGGTTCAACGGAGCGGCCGAGGCACATCACCACGAGCGGCTCGTCTCCCTGGGGCGCACCTGAATATTCGTCGGGCGTCTGATTACCCCAGGCGCTCTTGTAATGCGAACTGGTCGTCAGAATGCGGCGAACCATGAACAGGTTGTGGCCATGGAAGAACCATGTCGCGCCGAAAGTTGGCAGATACTGTACCGGCACCCGCTTCTCGTGGTGGTAGTCGTTGCGCTCCAGGACGCGGCGATGGTGCCATGCGTCGGACTGTATGCTCTCGGAATGGGCCGTCAAGACCCGCGTGCCCTTCGTGGCCAACACATGGGCGCCCAGCCAGTTGAGCACCTCGCGGTTCAGGCGGTCCTTGCCGGCGATGGATATGGACGCCGTGAGGAAGCGAATGATCCACCAGTACACCTTAGATCCCGTAGCCTGAGCTGTGCGCACCCCGCTTGACGCGGCGCCCATGAGCGCAGCTGCCGTCAGCACAGTGGTGAGATCCACGCCGAGCCATGATTTGAAGAAGTTTTGCAGCACGGCAAAGCCGGGGATGCGTTCTTCGAGCTGCTCAAACGACGTCGTACCGGGCCGCGCCCCGAGTAGTGACGTGGTACCTGCGATCGCCAACAGGCTATTCATGGTTGAACAAGGGAGTCGAACGCGGGATTCCTGCTTGTGCGCAGGAGTTTGGGCTTTGGTCGACCGAGATTATCGATGTTTGAGGTTACCGGTGTTCGAGTCTGGGTCGGAAGGTGGGGTGTGGTTTCTAGTATGGGCCGAGCCAGGCAGGAGCAGAAAATATCGAATGAATCGCAGTACCTGAAAGCGGTCAGGGCTACATGTTTGGGTCCGACCATGGTTGCGAAGGCATCTGCACAGGCAACGCCTTGATTAAACGCCTGCACACAGAAAGTTAATCGTCACAAGCCCATTCCTACGACAGCCAGGCGGCTGTTTCTTGCATTGCCAGAAAACCGACTACGATAGAAGCGAAATGATAGTTATGAAGTCCGCGTCAATCTCAATCGAGCATGTCTCTTCTGTCGCAGAACCGCCGCTCAGCATCTCTCGCGCTTCGTGGTTGCCCTCAACATCTGGCATAAGCGTTTAACGCCATGGGATCAGGGCTGCTACGCGAAGCGACAGGCAACTGCAGCTGTGCTGCGCAGCCTGCAGCGCGCATGCACACAACCACCGGAAGGTGACCTGTTGGGAGAGGAGGCCTCGAGTTGCTTGGCCGCCGGGGATCAATTAGCCGCTGTTTCCACTCTTCGTGCCTTGGGGCGAGGCCGTGACAGGCACCGTTGGGTCGGCTGGGCTGCAAACGCAGATAAGATGTGGGTGCACAGCCGCCTGAGGGAGGGGATATTGCCGCGTTGCGCGTTCTGCAGATCGCGTAACTGCACGTAATTCGGGGAGCTAGTGTGTGCAGGCGACCATGGCGTACCGTGGGAAAAGCGTGCGTTTGCTGCTAGCCCGCCGGGTCGTGAACCCAACCCACGGTGCTGCGGTGGACAAGATGTTTCACTCGGCCGTGGGCCCGGGCTTTGGGGTGACGCATCGCTACGATCTCGTTGGCGGACCAGCTGCTGCTGGGACCATCGTCAAGGGGACAGTCGACAAACATTCGGATGCAAACTGGGAAGCGGCGTGGACAACATGAGGTAGACGAACCCGCGACACAGGTTGGACGGGACCGGTTGGTGGGTAGCTTGAGGGTTGGTACAGCAGAGAAGCGTCAGTGGGTACGAATCACGAAGCAAACCGAGGCAGCTGGTGCTCATGTTGCATGATGGTCAGACAAACGGGATTTGGCGAAGAAGATGCATAGTGCGGCAGAGTGTCGCGATGTTGGGATTTAGGCTTGGGTTTTCGATCGTCAGCCGGGAAGATATTGCGAGATTGTCAGAAGTTTGTCGATGAGTGGGACAGACAGGAGCTGACCGATCCACCTTCCCGTCACTGTCGGCTGCTCGGAAGGACCCGAGAGCATTCCATGCAGTGCAGTAGTATCTATACCGCTGTCGTGCACATCGTTTGGCAGGACCTACAATTCGCCCCAGAAGCCAACGCAAATTGAAGAGCATGTGGGCTTGAGTGATGGATACTGCGATGAGTATGTTCATTAGTTTGACACCACCATCGCTCAGTAAACTGTATATGCCGACTTTTCGATGTTGTTGGAAATGGAAGCTGGGTCCAAGCTCTTCGCGGATAGTTACCTATTTACACAGCTCAGCACGCGTCATTGGGCTCGACCCCTCCAAATTTCAAGCGCGCCCTGACACTCGAAGTGATTACCCCGCGATGCACTTTCTCATACCCCGCGCGACCCTGTCGGGTACCCCAAAGATCTCCATTACCCACCACCAGCACAACGCGCAAATTCACAACATCGCGTCGCATCCTGCGAGAAATTACGGCTTACGTCGACTTTATTCTATCAGGGGGAATTACTTCAAGATGCGCTTCGTTTCGAAGAAGCAGACGACGCAGGCGATCGACGCCGAAACGGGCGTCGCATTACTCCCAGTCGAGCCCGAAGACATGTGGCACGCCAACAACCTGATCTCGATCGACGACGTCGTCAAGGCACACGCGGTCCGCAAAGTGGTTTACGAGACGGAGACAGGCTCGACCAACTCAGAGAAAGTCCACACAGATCTCACCGTCAAGGTCATCTCGACCTTTTTCGATCCCGCCGCGTCGGCGCTCCATGTGTCGGGCAGGGTCATCAAAGAGAACGCCTTCGTCAATGTTGGCCAACACCACACGCTCGATATCGAGCTGAACCGACCGTTTACTATATGGAAAAACCACGGATGGGATTCGGTTGCGCTGCAGACGCTACACGAGGCGGTGAACGAGGACAAGCCCGATGCGCTGATCGCTGTTGTGATGCAAGAAGGCCTCGCCAATGTGTGCCAGATCACCGACTTCCAGACCATTATCAAGCAGCGAATCGAGTGCTCGGTGCCCAAGAAGCGGTCATCGGCAAAAGAGACAGCTGGGGGGATGGCGAACTTTTACGACAAGACACTGGCAACGATCCTCCGAGACTTCGACTTCAGCAACCCTCGACCGTTACTCCTCGCCAGCCCAGGCTTCGTGGCACAGGACTTTCGAACATACATGCAGACGGAGGGTGCCAAGCGGTCGGATAAGAGACTGCAACGTATGGCCAGGGACGCGGTTGTGGTGCACTCGAGCACGGGGTACGTCCACAGCCTCAACGAGATCCTCAAAAGTCCTGAGGTGCAGGCTACAATGCGCGACAAGAGGTTCTTCAGCGAGACAAACTTGATGGACCAGTTTTACGAACGGTTGCGCAAGGACGATGGGAGGGCCTGGTACGGCGTAAAGCCCGTGGAGAAGGCTATCGCTGAAGGGGCGGTAGGCCGCGGTGGGGGCGTGTTGATGATCAACAACTCCCTTTTCCGGAGTATGGATATCCAGACGAGGAAAAGGTTCGTAGGGCTTGTGGATAAGGTGAAGGAGGATGGCGGCGAAGCGAAGGTGCTCAGTAGTGACCACGAGAGCGGACAGAGGTTAGACGCCCTGGGAGGCATTGCCGCTATCCTGACATACCCGATCCACGATCTGGACGAAGACGAGGACGAGGAAGGGAATGACAAAGGTGACGGGCAGGGGGGAGAAGCACAAGAAACAATAATATGAACCCACCTCGCGCCCGTTTGGGCCATGGTTTGACATCCGTCTTGTCCAGCGAATATCCACATATTTTACATGCGTCGTTGCGCAGCGTAGCAGCGGAGCAGCGTGACAGACCTGCTAGGTTTTGTTTTGTCCCAAGCGCGACAATCGCTTCCGAGAGTCGCACAGTCTGGCGATTGGCTCGAGTTTGAGCTGTGTTGGTTGCCCCCACCATCCATCTTTTGGCGCCAAGTTGGTGAGAGTCCCAAGTTGGGACGGACTTGCACGCTAAGAACTCCTTTGACAGGGGCATACGTCATCGAGAGAAACCCGCTGCTAGGCGCCGCTGCGTGCCAGCCGCTCGAGGTCGCCGTTGTGACCAGGCATCACGTCCGTCTTGTCAACATCTCGGGTTGAGAGAATGCGGCCGCACGGCAGAGAAGGAACTTGCAATATGAACTGATTCGAACAGCTTGAGGTAGGTCGGGGGCACGTATCGGCAGAGACGGGATCATCGTTACACAAGAATCCCACCCGCAATTCCACAGGCTCCCAGGCCTCGGCAGCCCACTGACCCAGGCGCAAGTCGGGTGTTTTAAAGGCGATCGTGCTGTTGTGTCCAGGCCTGCTTCCAGGTTGCCCGTGTGGGCCGATGCGGCCTTTATGTGCCCGCAAGTGAAGTGGAGGGTGTTGATGATGCAACCAATTGCCCTCGGCAGCTTCGCCCCATTCTTGTAGCTATTAGACCGATGTCTTCTCCTTTTCCCTTCCTGACATGCAAAGTAGCCAATTTTCCCATTGTCTGCCCAGCTGTCTTGGATTTGTCACTCCCGCGCGCCCCGGAGTAATCGTCCCGCTCCCAGGTCCCTATCCTTCGATCGGGTTTGTGCTGCAAAAGTTGCTTTCAGCGCGCTAGCCTCGACGATAAGCCTAACACCACCAATCCGGTAACCCAACGGCGCCAATCGTTGCAAGGCGTTCTATCTGCTAGCAACCAGCCCGAGCTAAGCGGCGCGCGCGATTCCTTCAGAGCTTCACCCATTCACGCTTTTCAGCGCAATCCGATCCAACAGCGCCGGGAACAACGGAAGTGACTAAGAATCGAGGGGTGACCGCTTGCTCACAAAGCTGCCTGGTTCTTTCCCAGGCTGACACTTGACACCACCCCGCAAAGTCGAAGTGGACCCTGGCTGTGTTTGACGCAAGCTACCGCCCGCTGCCAACCCAGCAGAACGGCGCTGGCCAGCCTCACGGTGACTTTCGAGTTCCGCTAATTCGCCTGTTCGCCTGCCCGCGCTTGCGCCGGCTGTCTCGGACCCCGTCACGTTCACCGGGGTTTTGTTCAAGCCGCGTCGGCCGAGAAGCAGGAGCCGCGTTGTCTTGGCGCGACCACATCCGACGTGGCCACGCACCCCAGCCTCGAGCTCGAGCTCTGGCCCGTGGCATGACATGATGCGAGCACGATGGCTGCCATTTGGTCTGCGATAAAGGGGCCGCCGTCTGACCACCAGCAGCGCCCCCAGGATGGGTTCCCCTCGCACTCAGCCGGCGCGCCTACCAGCAACAGCAGCAACAGCGGCATCGGCATCAGCAGCGTCAGACTGCCCTCGAGAGGCGCTGCCGGCACACCGCTGCATAGCTCGCCAAGATCACCAAGCGTGGCCGAGCCCCAAGGTGAGTCCACCCAGCGGGTTTCGCCCATTCCATCCCCTGTGGAGATTTGACAAACCTCACCTCCTGTTCGCACTGTCGGCATCATCCGCCTTTTGCGGTTTGGCCAATTCCCCCGCACTCGTTTGCACCTGCGTGTCTTTGAACATGAGCCCCGACCCCGGCGCAACAGCGGCTGATCAATCTGCAGCAGGATCGCGCACCACAAGCCCTGCCTCCGCCGTGCAGCCTGCGCCGGCCCCTGGCAGAAGGGCAACGTCGTCAAGGCTTTCGCGGAGTAATACGGTGCTCTCGAGGAAGGAAAAGGAGCGGGAACGGGAGAGGGACCGGGAGCAGGACAGCGACGCGCAGAATGCAGACGACGCGGGAAGGGGACCGAACACGAGCGCCGTTGCCGGTCTGGGGTCCAGCCTCCGCCGTGCCACACCCCCGCTGCTGCCCCAGTCTCCCCCCTCGGGCTCTGCTATAGACCCATTGTCCCAGGTGAGTTTGTTGCAGCCTGGCTGGGGTCTCAATTCTCCGTGCATGTTGGTGACGAGGCCAAGCTTGGGCCGTTTATTTCCGCGTATAACTTACGGAGGGGAATTGGCGTGCCACAATGGCCTTGCGCCAGTCGCAAACCACCTGGCGGTCCTGGACCTGCATGCTCGTTGCTCTGGACGAACCAGCTAACACAACAATGCGATATAGCACATATTTATGAGGACGAACACCGATCACTCTATTCCACAACGATTGCGCCACCCCTCGAGACCCGAGAGCCCCACGCAGACGACCGAAGGCCACGTTAGGACGAGCATAGACGTCAATACCAACCCCGCGGTCCTGGCTGGCGATGTCCCCAAAGACAAGAGCGGCAAGAAAGGCCCCTCCTTCCTCAGCCGCTTTGGCATGCGCGGTATCAAGAAGAAAGATGTCGGAGATTTAGACTCGGATTCCGAGTTTGGTAGCGAAGCTCGGATGGACGGCATAAATGCATTGGTCTTTAGCCAATCTCTGGCAGGGCCGTTCGCGGGAGCCGGCTACACGCCACACCACAAGGAACCACCGAGGTACATACGGACCAAAGCGCACAACAAGAAGATACGGGAATACAACCGCATGTTTCTCGCCCAAGAGCTGGTTGGGACAAAACCGCCAAAGAGCGAAGATAGAGGGGAGCCCACCGAGGATGGGAAGCCTCCTGTTGTGACGGTCAGTGTGGCGGCCGCTAGTGGGCGGAAAGCCACGCATACTGGGGGTGCGGTTTGGGCGACTGAGTTCAGCAAAGACGGGAAGTTCTTCGCCACAGCAGGAAAAGACCACGTGGTGAGGATATGGGCCGTGATTACAACACCGGAAGAACGCCGGGCATGTGAGGAAGAAGCCGCTAATGGCGGCGCTGGAGAGAGGCTTAGTGCGCCTGTTTTCAGGGGCCAGCCAATACGGGAATTTGAAGGTCACACTGGCGAGGTTTTGGACCTGAGCTGGAGCAAGAACAACTTCCTGTTGTCGTCTTCAATGGACAAGACGGTCAGGCTTTGGCACCTGAGCCGGGAAGAGTGTCTCTGCACGTTCAAGCACAAGGACTTCGTCACTAGGTTGGCGTTTCACCCCCGGGATGACCGATTCTTCCTCGCTGGATCGTTAGACACCATGTTGAGGCTGTGGAGCATCCCCGACAAGGCGATCGCATTCTCCGAGCAGCTACCCGACCTCGTCACAGCAGTCGCATTCTCGCCGGACGGGCGGACTGCCATTGCCGGACTACTTAATGGGATGTGTCTCTTTTATGATACCGAAGGGCTGAAGTTCCAGTCGCAAATTCACGTGCGGTCATCACGCGGAAAGAACGCAAAAGGGAGCAAAATTACTAATATCCAAACAATGAGCGTCCCTCCACCGAACCCCTTGGATGCCCCTTCACACACAAATAACTCTGGTTCGGCGTCACAAGCCTCCACCGATGTCCCAACGCAGGGGGAGGTGAGGGTTCTCATCACTTCAAACGACAGCCGTATTCGCATATACAACCTCCAGAAGAAAATGTTAGACATGAAGCTCAAGGGCCACGAAAACACCTATAGCCAGATTGCGGCAACTTTCTCTGATGATGGAAACTATGTCGTTTGTGGCAGCGAAGACCGGAAGGCGTTCATCTGGAATCTCAATGGTAGTGTGAGTTTGACCCAGGACAAGGACAAACCGCCTGCTGAGTATTTCGATGCACACGGAGACATGGTCACGACGGCGATCTTTGCGCCAACAAAGACGAGAATGCTTCTTGGTCGGAGTGGTGATCCGATTTACGACCTCTGCAATCCGCCACCTGTAGTTCTCCGCAGTCTTGAAGAGACCGTAAGCGCAACGCTGAGTCAGACAGGTTTGCACATGGACGATTCACAGTCAGCGATGGAGGGTTCGTCGAAGAAGCCTGAGCCGAGTGCTGGGTACATCGCCAGGTCAACACACTATGACGGCAACATTATCGTAACTACCGACGACAAGGGGATTATCAAGGTTTTCCGCCAGGACTGCGCATATACGAAGCGCCGGAACGAGAACTGGGAGACTGGTAGTACTCTGAGCCGTAAACTGGCAGCTCACAGCGGCGTCTTCATGGGCAGTGGACTCGGGCGCAACGGTAGCATCCTCACCCGGACCAGTGCAAGCAGCGCGGCGCATAGCAGGCGCGGTTCGCTTAGTCAGTCGGTCAACTCTGGGGCGGTGGTTGCTTCGCCGAAGCTTGTCCCAGTTGGGGGAAACTCGGACCGAATTCTGAGCTGGCGGCAAAGCATCGAGCACGGCGGCGACAGACGCAGCGGTCCGCTGCAAAACGGAGTAAGTACCCCCTCGCGGAGCGAGCGATCGGTGAGCCCCGTCAAGGCGAACCGAACGCCCCTTGGCTCCAGCGCGGCAAACCTGGCGAGCGATGCGAGAAAGCAGCCATATGCTGGCTCGCCAGCTGTTACACGGCCAAGCAGCACCGTGACCAGCCCTACGACCAGTGTGTTCAGTAACACCCCGGAGAGGTTTCCGCTTCGCCTAGTCAAAGAGAGAAGCCGCACCGATGCCATTAGAGGCAGCGTCAACCCCGAGGAGGAGCTGGCGCCCATTCCGGCACCGGGCTTTGTATTCCGCCCGGCCGATATTGATGACCAGTCTCACGGAAGCCCTGCCGGTTCCGGCACCTCGTTCTGGAACTTGAGTCGCTGGCGTGGCAAATCTGGGCCCAAGGTCGGCACGCCAAGCCAGGGACACGCGAGCGGACATACACGGGCCCTTAGCAGCGGCAGCATGCTTTCCAGGTCGCGATTCCCGATGGACGGACCGAACGACGAAAGCGACAGAGGTGAGGATGTCAGGGACGCAGAGAAGGAGAAGCTGGGGGGTAAGAGGAAAAGTTTGGGAGTTCGCGGTGCTGTATCCACTGAGGAATTGGAGTCTGGGCGCCGTCGGTCTCTCCCACCGTCGTCAGTTGGTCAAGCGCCCAGCGACTCTGACTTCCGAACAGTCCCAGCGATTCACTTCCCTGACCTCGATACGAACAGCTTCTCTACCACGAACCCGGTTCGTATGAAGCGAGATGCCTCGCCTTACAGACACTTGTGGAGCCGAGGGGACTCGACGAACAGCCGTCTGAGCTCCGAACTCAGCGGCGACATTGAGGAGGAGGAGGAAGGCGATGGGGAAGAAATGGCCTGCAAGGGCTGTGGGGGGGAGGACTTCAAGGCGAGGAAGATAGCTGGGAAGAAGAGGCTGAGCTGCCGGCGGTGTGGTGCGCTCGTGGACGAGTAGTAACGTAATGGCTACCCACGCGAGCCACGTGGAGATGGGGGGAGGGGCTGCATATGGTCGACTACTCTTGCATAGGACACGGCGCTTCGGATGGTGCAGCATGGCGCGCATCGGCGTGGGTTGGTTTTTGTTCAGGTTCTTGCCAATGATACCAGGATAGGACATAAAATGGGATTCCTTGGTTGAGAAGACGAGCCATCACCTGGCGGGGTAGCACACCGGTATTATTGTATGGAGCAACATTATCACCAAGCTCGGTCTGAAGCGATGTTGTAAATATTTCCAGGCCCAGTGTTTCCAAGCCAGCGGCAGCTAACAAGCTACTCGTATCATAATATTGCGCATCGCATGCCTCCAAGTTATGCCAGATGTGTCGAGAAGATCAATGTTCCCACCCCTCGCCCCGCGGGCCTCCGCCACGCTCGAGTCGCTCGTTCCATCATGGTCGCGTCGCAATGTACGATCAGCCGTTGCTCCTCAGCCGCAATAGCTCCGCGCTCAGAAGTCCTGCAGAAGCACAACCAGTTAGCCAACACTCCCAAACCTGCTCGACACAGCAGGACATCACCACAAACATACCTCCTCCGTCTCCAGCTTCGGCGCAGCCAACTCATTCAGCTTCGCCGCAATCTGCGTCAAACTACTCGGATCCGCCCCCCTAATCAGTCCCACCTTGCCATCCTCCACCACCGCACCCCGACCCAGCGTCGACGCGACCACATCCACACCCCTCGGCTCGCCGTCCTGCAGCACCAAGAACGATGGCAACGACGTGATGCCGTACTTCTCGGAGATTGCGGGGATTTCCTCGATGTCGACCTTCGCGAACGCGAGGGCCGAGGCGACGCCGTGCTTCTTGGCGAGGTTGGCGTAGAAAGGGGCGATGGCTTTGCAGGGGGGGCACCAGTCGGCCCAGAAGTCGATGAGGATGTATTTGTGGGTTTCTTTGAGCTTTTCGAACTCCTCGAGGGAGTGGATGGAGTGGACTTCAGCCATTGTATTTGTTGAGGGTGGGAACCTGGGGTGAGGGTGAGGAATAGGGAGGGAGGGGATTGAGGGAGGGGATTGGTGATGAATGGTGGATGGGTGTAGCGGGAGGGCGCGGAGTAGCGCGAGTCTTATACGAGGTAGAGCAATGGGAGGCCTTGATGGCGGAATGCAGCGAATGCGCGCAAGTTGTTTTGCGGTCGGACAGACGGCCAGCGAACGCGGGGCAGCTTTGCGACGCGGGGTCCTGGCGGGCGGCTTTGGAATCACAATCGCAATTACTCAGCCTTGGCACGGGCCTGTGCCTGGTTTGGTGGCGCCCGGCTGGCGGCCGTCGGCGGCTGTCGGCGGCTGTCGGCGGCTCGGGGGAAGGTGAGGCTCCCGTTGAAGATGGGGGATCTGAAAGTGACCGGTTCCTTTAGCTGGATGATGGTGTTTTGCGCTCTGAATTAGTCGTGCATGGATAGTATCAAGTTCTTTCTTCCATTTATCTTTGTTATGACTGGCCATACCTATCGCTCGGCGTTGCGAGATTGTGGACCATTGCTGCGCCTGATATCTTTTTTGGGTCGATTGTCGGCTATCGCGAGCCCCGCAAAGCTCAGCCAAAATGTGATAGTATACCATCTAGGTCATCCACAATTGAGCTATGCTTTCGATAATCGATATTTGCCGCACAGGCAGGCGGACAGCTCAAGGCAGACACTGCGCTCTCAATTGCCACGCAATTTTCTTATGACAACAGGTTACGTATCAGGATTATCAGTTGCCAAGACGCAGGAAGACGAATGAACATGAACACGAGCGAGGGAAGTGTTACTCAGTAATGTCGGGGTCGAAATTGAAGCTACATCGTGTTGGCCCGATGATTGTTTCTTGCATTTCATTGGCCATCACCCATTATTTCACCGGGCCCGAGTCTTGTTGAGGGAAAGAATCGCTGGGTGGCTCACTCCGGCTCCTTCCCAATATTCATGCAATTTCCGCCTTGAAATCCAGCCTTCAGAGGTGACCTAGGCCCGGGCTTTTAGGCTCGGCCCGACACGACTCGCAGTCTTGACCGCGGAAATCAGTCTTGCTCTATCTTTTGGTTCTGGCTCTGAATTAAGCCGCTTTTCTTTCTTTCATCTCGAATCTTCATGGTTCTTTCATTGCTTTCATATCGATACGTTGTCCTCTTCGAAGCGCAACGGTCTAGGTCGGTAATCGATCGTGTCCCCGCTAGGCCGTCAGCAGGTCCTTGTGCAAACGGAAATGACGATCCCACGCCGGCCGAACACAGCCAAGCCACCTGGAGCCTTACAACGCCGCCGCCGTGCCTCGATCGGAATCCTCCAGCGCCGTCCCAATAATCCCGGCAAGGACCAGCGCTCCCTACCTTTTCATGACCAGCCACGAACACCCCAAGGGGCAGGCCCGGCCCGGTCCTTGTCACAGATGAAGACACTCTCGGAGCGGCTGTTTCAAGGCGATTGCGTCTAAGGCCAAGAACTGGATGCGTAATCCAACGGTGTGGTGTCGCGGCCGTCGTACCCAAGTCAAGTGCCTGGTCCCATATGAGGGCTGATATTGGCGCTTCGTGCTCCGAGGGTCTGATCGCGAGGCTAAGCAGTCGATCCTGGCAAGCTTCGTCGTTCTTCGGCGCTTAGGACACCCTCCATGATGATTTCTGACAGAATCGATCTCCCTCGCGATAGCTGCGCCCCCAACTTCAGGGTGACAGCACTCGTCTCGCCAATCGCCAATGGCGTGCCACGATGCGTTCCAATCAGCTCGCAGTTGGCCACCAAGCAAACACGTTTGTCCGATGTTATGCCGTCAGCATCGTGCGCGTTTGTCTCACCCCAGGGTCGCAGAAGGACTTTCTGAGGTTCTGCGGCGTGGCATGTGGTTGTCACCGTTGCGGTGGTGTGGTGTTGGTGTGACAGCCGCCGTGCATGAACCCTTGCATGGTTGGCCCCCTTTTCTCTTTTCCGGCCGCCGCCGGACCATGTGGCCGCCTCGGCCGGCCGGGTCAGGCCGAACCGGAGGGTTGGTACGGCTGCATTTATCGCATCACCGTTGGCTCAAACACAAGCAGCTCGCCCTTCAAGAAACAGTGCCACTCGCACTCTGCGAATGGTCTGCTAGCCGGGATGTCTAGCGCGACTGTCACCGATAAGCGCCATCAGGGGTTATTAGTACAAGCAATGCCCTTCGCCTCCGATGCCAAAACCAAAGTTTGGCCTTTCAAATTCGATATGTCCCCATGTCTCCGCGCCTAGGGTCACTGCCAGCAATGCAAATTCAGACCCAAGCAACGCGTGGGCCGGGAGACCACCAACAGAAAACTGAGACGCACTTCAGGTATGATTTCGCCACTAGTGTGTCACCGGTGGCATCTTCAAAGGCCAATGGCTCACACGACATCAGGACCGCCGAGTCTCAACTCAAACTGGAAGGGATGGCACCTGGCTCCACTGTGACCGGCGTCACGCCCGGGGCAAATCGTACCCTCCGGATAAACGGGGACGGGTCACCCGGACCGAAAGATCAAGGTCAGACAGCCAGTCAACCAGAGCCGAAGTGACTAGTCATTCCTGGCAGTGATCAGCTGTTTGGGATTACACTAGACTTGTCTCTGGACCGGGAGGATGGAGATTGTTCGACTGGGCGTCGTCTTCCGCGCTGTATGGCCGTCACGAAATCGACGACGTGATGGCTTCATATCCAGGTCACAGGCTCGTAGCCTTCTCTTTCCGTGCAACAGATGCCCGGATGAGGGGCCTCCTTGACGACGCCTGGCTTGAGCGGTTGGCGCAGTCGAAGAGACAGCGAAAATGATATGTATAAACTCAGCGATGAATTACACAAGCTTCCTTGGTTTCTGCATCACGGACCTTGTGAACAATCACAGTCACCTTCTCAAGTCGTCCTGTCGTTGGTTCCCGATTGTCTCTCAGTTGGCACCCCCTCTTGTCCCCGCCCACCAGTTGCTCCACTCTGCCATATCCCCCCTTCAGACGCCGCCCAAGACGCAATGGATGACCAAAATTCGTTCCAATTTGGTATCGAGATCGAGCTACTGCTCGGCAGTCGGAAGAAGACACACCCAAACTGGAAGTCCCTCGCCAAAGACCTAAGCAAGCGCCTTCTCAAAGCCGGCATCGCCAACCACGTCAACGACAGCAACGACAAGTCGCCCGACAACTACCGCGAGTGGTCTATCGTGCAAGAGGTGACCATCCCGAGTCAGCCGGGAAAGAATCTCTGTACGTCTCTCCCCCTTCCCCTCCAAACCCCTCTAACACCTCCAGGGGGTCTCGAGCTCGTCTCCCCCATCTACCACATCCAATCCTACTGGGCCGGCGACCTCACCACCATCTTCTCCACCCTGCACTCCTCCTTCACCCTCGTCGCCTCCCCCCACTGCTCAACCCATGTGCACATCAGCGGGACCCCCCTCCCCCTCTCGGCCTCCTCCCTCGCCGCCCTCGCCAAGGCCGCCCTCTACTACGAACCCGCGCTCGACCTCCTCGTCCCCTCCGCCCGCCGCACCTCCACCGCCTACTGGTGCCAATCCAACCGCGCCAGCCCCGCCATGCGCTCCCTCCCCTCCCTCGCGGACTGCCTGTCCCTCATCGATGCCGCCTCCGCCTCCAACTCCGTCCGCCCCGTCGTCGAGGCCATGAACCTCTTCCCAGCCGCTTCGGCATACGGAAGAGCCCACGGCAAGCACAGGGACTTTGTCAGAGGGAAGGTGTACAAGTGGGACTTTACGGGGATGTTGAGCGGTGCAAGGGGCACGGTGGAGTTTCGCCAGCCGAGTGGGAGTTTAGAGGCGGAGGAGGCTGCGGCGTGGGTTACGCTCGCGGCGGCGTTTGTGGCGGGGGCGATGGCGG
>Ga0247758_1000714_pt1 | contig 28717 bp, 11 predicted proteins | sample UWRJL156409C4_FD_180950 | JGI IMG/M metagenome (GOLD analysis project Ga0247758, IMG submission 180950) | Plant litter microbial communities from Arlington Agricultural Research Station in Wisconsin, United States - UWRJ-L156-409C-4 | ecosystem: Environmental > Terrestrial > Plant litter >... | reverse complement strand
TACGGATGTCCATCCCAAAAGTTTTGACCAGAGCGAAAAAGGCGCTATACCATATTTGTGCTAAAGTTAGTGTTTTTAGCCAACTGATCTTACTGCTGAAAGCTAGCCACTGAAAGTCCATGATAGGCAAAGCTTAGCGCTAAAACCCCAGCGCTTATCTTCTAAAATACGGGCTACCTCCTTTTACAATCTCGAAAAGGATAACAGATCTGTTATTTGCACTATAGAAACCCGGAAATAGATTAGCGCGTTGGTCAAAACTTTTGGGATGGACATCCGTACTAACAAAGTTAAAAGGATTAGTAAGAGAGATAATTAAAAAGTTAGAAATTACTTAAATACAGTACTTACAGATTGTATTTAGAGTATATAAGGTAACTTTAGTAAGGAACCTAAAGTTAGAAGTTTAAGTCTTATTACTTAATATTTACTTAAACTGATAGATAGTAAAAGTTAAGTAATAGCTTAAACGTATAAGAATTATAAAGTTTTTATGTAATATTAATAAGAAGATAGTTAAATAAGTAAAATAAAGATAAGATATAACCGTATATGCCCCTTTAGTAAACAGTAGTCTAACGAAAACCGTGTAAGTAAAAGACTAGTTAAGGCTTATACTGAGAAGAGTTAAAAACTTAGATTAGGAGAAATAGACAGACTGTGACATTAGTATCTCTACCCTTTATAATTAGAAGGAAAGATAACGAAAAAGAGGTATAAAGCGTTTATATGTTACGGTTATATTATTACTGTAGCGGATATATATAACCTTAATAAGAGTAAAATATTACTTTAGCTTTATTAAGAACTTATAAAAGCTTAGAACTTTGTCCTTACACAAGTTAGAATAGAGAAGATTAATTTAAATGCTTTCTTCTATTAGAGAAAGGTCTTTAAGGTAGTGTTACCTTAATGTTAATACAGTATTACCCTGGAAATAGTAGCATATATAATCTTAAGGTGCTTAAAGTATAATAAGAGTAACTTATATAATATTTACCTTTATAATTAATAAGACTTAAAAGTAAAGCTTTTATACTTAATAAGTGTAGCGATTATTATTAATTAGATTATAGAAACTAAAAGGCTAGAAGAATATAGTTTAATTAAGATACTTAACGATAACGGGAGAGATTTAGGTGCACTGTTACTAAATTACATTAATCCTAATAATATATAATGTATAAAAAAGAAGAAGATATCAAGACATTAGCTTAGATTTTAAAGCAGTATAGTAAAAACTTAACCTAGAAGATAAGATAGCGAATAACATTAAGGGATAATTTTATAAGTAAAGACTTAAACTGTAAATATACTATAAATAACCTTTACACTATTATATACTAATTAAACGTAATTATTATTATTAACTTAAAGACTATTAGGAAGAGGACAGTTCTAGTCTTAAGTGTTATTAATAGCAGCTTACACGACAGTTAATAGTAAATAAACTGTGGATAGACCGTAATTAATATGTACTTAAGTCCTAACTAACTTATTATTAAGTAATTTAATCTTTTAAATTAGTAAGACCGCTAAGTATAGTTAGATAACGTTAAATGAGGTTTAAGCGTGTTTTAAGATATTAAGCTTAAGTAAAGTAATATTAACCTGTAAGTTACCTGTAAGAGTAATAGGTAAAGGTATTTAAGCAGCTTAAGCTAACGTTAGGGGACGGCTATTAAGACTGCTATAAATTATAACAGATAAACTTAAACTTAAGGGAGTAAGAGTGACACTTTAACTATAGCTTTTACGCTTAACAGTTTATTATTTAACTATCTTAACATTAGGGTAGAGAGATAGTTAAACTTACTAGACTATATCGAACTAATTAATTAGCTATTGTACTATTAGTAACTTATATACGACTTAATAGAAGAAATTACTTATATCTCGGTAAGCTGGAACAGTAATTAACTTATAAGACGTACAGATTATTATAATAACGATATAATACTCTAAGGTGTAGGTAAAGCTTAGACCTTAGATAGTTTAGTAGATAGTAAATGGAGTGTAAGCGATACGAGAACTTACTATATAAAGATAATTATTATTACAACTATTACTGCATTTTTAATAATAAGTTCAGTTTATAATTAGTTAGTAAATACCTTGTAAATAGAAGAAGTAGTTACCTACTTTAAATAGGATGGCACTTATGATAGTCTGAGGGGGAGTCTGGATAGGTACGGTTATTTAACAAGCTAATATAAACTAAGTAAAGTAACATATTATCATTATTACAAACGATATGTTAATAATATAATAAAGAGGGGATAATGGAGATAATTAACAAAGTGTTAATAAGGTAGTTACAGGTAGTGGTAGTAAGAGGGTTGTAATTAAAACTGCTAGAGTTACGTTTATAAGGGCTTAAGATAGATATAATGACAGTAGAAGTAAGTAAACAAAGGTATGAAGAGGCTATTATAGAACGTGTAAGGCTTAAAGCTTAAAAGAAGGAAGTTAATAGTTAAAGGAAGAAAAGTTTTAAAGGAAGGCTAGAAAGGAAGGAAGAATTTATACAGGTTGGAGAGTAGAGCTGTAAGAACTGTGAAGGCCAGTTAACCTTAATAAAAAGGTTATATAAAAGTTATAAGGTTATTAGAGGAGGTATATAGAAGTTAGCTAGCCACGCAAGCGACTTTAGACGGAAGGAACGAAACGATAATAGCTTAAAGGAAATAAGTTAGTAAAGTGTAGAATCGAAAGTTATAACGAATAAAGAACTACAAACTGGTAATAGCTAAAGTGGTAAACCGGACTAAGAGGGGGAGACATTACGGAGTTACCTTTAAGCCGTTAACGCCTTGGTCCCGGTCGAACCCTGGGGAGCTACCTTGGGCTGAAAGGGTCTCCCTTTCTACCCTGGACAAAAAAGAAGGTGACGCAAGACCTTTAAGCCATTATGGTTAAAGGGCGTAAGCGTAGCAGAACTGAGAATAACCTGCTTACACCCTTATCCTACTTATAACACACGCCAGTATAAGGCACTAACCCTAGTAACCTATCACTATGTTTAGTAGTTAAGACTAAAATATATATTTTTTAGTAGGATAAACAGAAGAGTGGGCGGGTTGGAAACGCCGTGACTACGCCCCGACAGTAGATAGTTAGTAGTAGAGGGACCGCTTGCCCTCACGGGCGGAGCTTTCAGCTTCTATGGTGTAAGACAAATAATAAATATTTTAAGGGTTACTTTAACCTTTAAGTGGTTTAACTCTTAAATGTAGAAATAGCTCTTTTCTAAGTATACTATTAACTTTGCTTTCTTAAAAGCTATTAGAACCTATTATATATACTTTTAATATTCATTTAAAGATTCAGAATGGATTAAAACATCATTTAAATACATAAAAATAAACTTATTAGGGAAGGGGTGGAGAATATTGTTAATAAGACCTTAAAAAGTTATTAGGGCGTTTATTAATCCACAAGCATAATACAATATTAATAATATCTATTATAAGTCTAAAAGGCTGTCTTGTACTTATCCTCTTCCTTTACTCTAATATGGTTAAACCTTATAAGAAAATCGAGGTTAAAGAACTATTTTATCTTAATAATCCGTTTTTATATTTCTGTAATAAGTAATAATAGGTAACAATTCTTAATAATATCCTCGTTTAACATTTAATAATTAATAACTACATAAAGTTTACGGTCTCCCTTCTTTAAGACAAATAACATCAAATACCCTATTAGGGTCTGGGACTTTATAATAAAGCTGCTTTTTAAGTTTTCTTCTATATACTCCCTTAAGACTTTTACTTACTACAAGTTTAAATGATAAAGTGGGAAGTTTCAGAGCTTTACCCTTAATTTAAGCTTAATCTTATAATCTTATAATCTATAATTTAGTAATTATACTATCTTCTTCCGGAATAAGGTAAACTTCCAATATTCTAGTAATACTTACAATAAGTTAACTTCTTTACTTATTTATAGAAGACCTTTTTACTATTTTCTACCTTTTAATCGTTACTTAAGCTATATAGTAGACTTTCTAATCCGTTAACTAACTTTATTAATAAACTTAACTTAAACTGTACTTAGTTTTAAGGGCTCAACTTTTTCCTAAAAGCTTTATACATCTTTAAAACAGTTTAGTGCTCTTTAAGCTTTTCCCAAACAGTAATTACACTTAGGAAACTTACCAAAGGTAAGATAGCTATTCCTTTAGTTAATCACAGGGCTATACTTCTCTAATTAAGGTAAATTTAAAATCATATCGTATCCTGCCACTAATATTACGTGAAAGTTTACTTTTTATTTATCTCCCATCCACTTTAATTAAGAGTAGTAAGTAATGTGTAACTTTTCCATTATTATACTTATATAGGCCTCCTTCTTCATTTTAAATAAGAATAACCTTTTATACTTTTTATTAGGGAGTTTCCTTCAGTTATTTAATATGGGTTATATTAAGTTAGAAGCACTTTCGCTATTAATTAATACTTTTACTATAAATAGTCTCCCTTTTCTATCTATTAAGTTAAAATAAATAGTATAATATTTATACTCCTCTTTTATCTAAGTTATAGTTATTATCTGTCTTTAAGGTTTTATCTAGCTTAGCCTTTTAAGTGCTTTTCCTTCTCCTTAGGGCTTTTATTAACTAGTAAACTACTGGTTTTCAGGCCATTATAAGGGTAAGAACAGCTTTAGAACACTTATTAATTAACCCTTTTAGGGTTTTCTCGTTTTAAGGTCTAGTTAACTTCGAATAGGACGATACTTCTTAAACCGCCTATTAGTCAGTAATACACTTTATAGGTTTAAAGCTTAGTTAGTTCCTCAGCTTCCACCGCTTGTTTATAGTCTGCCTTTTCTTACTAACCTTTAGCTTTCTTCTTAAAGTGGACAGAGCACAGGGCGGCCTGACATTTCCAAAGTAGCGCTCCTTATTAAAATAGGTGGACGGTACTTAGTTATAACAACGTCTTCATATAAGCTACTCCTGTTAATATTTTAATTTCTATTATAAGAGACGTTATAATATTATCAGCTTAGTTCCACCAACGTAACAGTATAGTTTAAGTTTTTTACATAAGGGAAGTGATTATAAAGAACCTTAAGCTTAACATGTCGACTATATCTGTAGTTATCATATACGCAGTCGATTTACAGTAGGTTTATATAGCTAGAGTAGTTAATGTTAATAAAGTGGAATTTTTTATAAAGTTATATTCTAATCTTAAGGGCTTTTATCTTTATCCTCATTGTAATTCCCTCAATTCGTAAGTCATCTAGCTTATCCGCCAGCTCCTAATAGGTAGCTTGAAGTTTTTAAATCCTTTATTAATGTGCCTTCTCCGTTTCACGACAGGTGTAAAGTTATACTCTAACCTCAAGTTTATAGCGTGGAATCTTAGCGGTTCTAACCCTAGGGACACCGTCCTTGGTGCGAGGCAGCTAGCTAAGTTATCTTTCTTTGAAGCTGGTAAAACGTTTAAGGGTTCCAGGCTTTAGTTTAAAGTAAAGTGCCCCTTTTCCAACTCGACTTTTTTATTTTACTTCCTTTTATTCTCTAAGACCTTTTTAACTTTCTAAGTAGCGTAGAGTGCTAATTTCTCAACACCTTCTACTATTTTAATAAGGTCTAAATCTAAGTCCTTCCTAGACTTCCTTAACTCCTAAGCTTACAAAGTAAGGTTTTAAGGCCTATTACTGCTACTTAGAGCTTCTTTTCTAAAAGTCGGCCTGTAACGACCTACACCTCTAGTTTTCTTAAATTTCCACCTTAAAGTCAGTCTGTAGCGACCTACACCTCCGTAGCTAACTTGTTTTTTCTAAGGTCCAGATACTCCACGTTTTAAGAAACTAAAGTTCCTCTTCTTCCTGACTCTCCTTATCTCCCATATTACACTTGTCTATCCAAAATCAGTCATATTCGTTATCTATTATTCAGACGTGGACATCTCCAGAATTAAACCTAACGTGTTTTACTCCATCCGGGACTAGTTTCTAGCTAACTCTCTTTAAGGATAGACATTACCGTACTATATAGCCTTTTCTATAATAGTTAAAGCACTAGACCTAGGATATATCCTTAGCTAGCTTTTATTACTACTGTTGTTAAGGTTTTTCACAATTAAGTCAGTTTTGACGATTGACTATTCTAATATCCATTAGACTAGGTAAGTGCTGTAGGCAGTGCTTTAATACTAGTAGTTAGCTTAGAAGAGCTTCAGTATGTTTTTCCTTTTAATTATAAGGGGAGCACCACGCTAATACTGGCACTTCTTCTCTAATTACTGTTTAAATAGCTAATTATTAGCTTTACAGTGTACTAATTAAAATCGAACATATACCAATCTATCTTACAAAGCTCATCCTTAACGTTATCCTTTAACCGTTAGTAGAACTGGTACTTTAAGGTAGACTCATCTTAATTAACTTAATGTTAGTCACGGTTAGAAGCTAACAGGTACGTAGTTATTAAAAACACCTATATTTGCTTCTTTAAATGGTCTATAGCCTGCTTTTACTTATCTAAAACTTTATATATGGTAATAATCTTGATCTTAAACTTAACTTATCCCTTATCTTCATTAAAGACCTTAACTATAATCAGGGGTGGAAAATAAGTCACGAGTCATTATATTCAATTCTAAAACAATAGAATAAAAAGCTTTAAATAGTAAATAAAGTCTTAATTCTATCATTGAAGCATAAAGCTATTAAAATAGTAATAAATGCATTAATTTCATTATTAAAAGGTAAACGCTTTAAGGTAGTAATTAAAGCCCTAATCTTATTATTTAAGCATGAAGGTTTGAAAATAAGAGCTTCAATTTGTAATACAATGTAAAACAATAATATTAATAAAGTATCAAACTAATTAATAAAGGAAACAAAAAATAAAGTTATAAACATAGCAATAAACTAAATAAGAAATAAAACAAGCAAAAAATAAATAAATAAAGCTAACAACCATACTTAAACCTAATACCTTCTAAATCCAGTACCCCCTCCATACAAAATGACCACAACTAAGCGTGGTTTTCTACGCTCTTAACCAGTTCGTTAATCCATCGCTCCTCAGAATTGCAAAAACAGCTGAAAAAGTAAGTTCTAGTTGTTAAACCACCACTACCAAATTAAGTAGGCTCAGTTGAGAAAAATATTATGAAGAAGTGGTGGATTTTCTATAACCTTATAATTATTCGGATTCTAACCCTCTAAACATTTAAAACATGGAATTTAAGAGATCTAATAAATTAAACCAATTTATTAGGCTAAGTAACCGCTTTTACGACCTAAAACACTATTATTGTAGACTAAACAGTTGATTATTAGTTTTAAACAGGCTTGAAACCAATTTACTATATTACATTGTAAATCTTTTATTTTATAAATGTTTTAAACCACATGGTTGCTTTACGTTATAAGTCTGTTGTTTTAACACTGTTTTAAATCACTTGGTTGTTTTACATTGCAAGTCCGTTGTTTCAACACTGATTTAAACCACTTGATTGTTTTATGTTATAAATCCGTTGTTTTAACACCATTTGAAGCCATTTGGTTATTTTGGGCTATAAATCCGTTGTTTCAACACTGTTTAAAACCACTGGGTGTTTTATAATGCAAATACGTTATTATAAACACTGATTCAAATCATTTCGTTGTTTTATACTGTAAATCCAATTTTTAATATTGTAAATCTGTTATTTTAACCCTCTTTCAAACCACATATTTGTTTAACACTGGAAATATATTGTTTTACAACTGTTTAAGACTTTTTCACCCTTTAGTTTTTTATTCTCCAAATTCATAATTTAAACCACTACTTGAAATTTTTCATTATAAATACTTTCATTGTTTATACTATTTAAATAAATAAATATATATATATTAGTATAGTTTACTTAAGAATAATACTAATAATCTTTAAAAGTATTAGTTTTACCTAGTAGTTAGGCTGCTTTTTACATATTATTACTCCATTAATATTATTATAAAATGAATATTTTATATTCAAAAAGTAGGATTATATATTTATATTATCTTTTTTAAAATCCAATTATTATAGCATTTCTATTAGTATTATATTTACCATTATTTTGTTACTAGTATTGATAATAAGAGTAATAATAGTAACAATTATAGTATTAGTAGCAGTGGTAGTACTAGTAGTAGTAATTCTATTTATTACTACTATTATTCTAATTTTTAAACATTTTATTTCAACATTATCACTTATTAAATATATTAAAAATAGCTTAAAGCAGTACCATTTTTAACATAATTAATTCAAATAAGGTTAATTTTATATTTAATTTTCAAGAAAGGCTAGTCATTTAAGTCACTTGCAAGTCAGTTAAGTCAAGTCAATAGTCAGGGCTAGTTAAGTCAGTCCAGTGACTTAAGTCACTTAAGTCAAGTCAGACTTGACTAGTGACTAATAACTAGTGACTTATTTTCTAATTCTGCAACACACGAACATGCGGTAAAATCCTTAAAGCCTTATATAAAATCCGTAATAAATGGGTAAAAGAGAGTGGGATATTATTTAACTTAAAGAGAAATAAAGTTATCCACTTCTTATAGGTAAGGTAACCACAGACTGAAAGAGTAAAGATGTTAAGAGAAGGATACTTAAGATTAGTATTAGTAGAGTTAGCTAGATTTTAAAAATCTAGTTAAATAGAAAGCTAAATTAAAAAGCTTATTAAAAAAAGATCTTTAAAAATAAAAACCTAAACACTAACGTTAACTAAACTTATTAAAAGATATCACGAGTGTAAACTGCTTACACTTATATAATCTACACCAAAGTTAATAGAAGAGCACTAGCTTACAAAGCTAACGTGTAGTATATATTAGCAAACCTAACAGTTTAGTAAAGGGAATAGCTAGAAAGCCAAGAGTTAAATAAATAAAATACATACAGATAGTTCTTAAAGCGTATAAGGTAACCCTTATACACTAAAAGGAGAGACGACGGAAAAAGAGACGTATAGGATTAATACACTGTAATTACATAATAACTACAGCAGATATATATAACTTTAACATAAAGAAAATGTTACAGTAATTATATTTTAACCTTAGCTATTTCCTAAAGCGTTAATATACCATAAACGTAACAATATTAGGTAAATGAAAGAAGTTGATTAATAATAAGAAGTTGATTAATAATAAGAAGTTGATTAATAATAAGAAGTTGATTAATAATAAGAAGTTGATTAATAATAAGAAGTTGATTAATAATAAGAAGTTGATTAATAATACGAAGTTGATTAATAATAAGAAGTTGATTAATAATAAGAAGTTGATTAATAATAAGAAGTTGATTAATAATAAGAAGTATATTAGAGTATACTAACTAGTCACTGTTTTAAATATAACTAGTAAGATAGTTAAAGCTATTTTAACAAAGAGGATCTCTAATATAATGGAAAAGGCCTGTATTCTCCCTAAGCTCTAATTCAGGTTTAGAAAAAAGAGAGTAATGGATATAGTAATCTGTATTATTATTAACAAAGTACATATAACGTAATTATAGGAAGTTTACACCTTATTACTACAGCTGGATATTACAAGAGCAGTTAATAAAGTAGATTAGAACTAGCTGTTTGTAATGTCAAGAGATATAAGCTTTAAAAGAAGATTATCCTTTAGTCAATAACCTACGTTTATAGAAAAACAGCTTACGTACAGTTTAATAATATATTATTCACACTATAGGACAGTATATAAACGATCCCCTAAGGATTATTATTATTAATAATCATCTTTATTCTCGTTATCACTACTTTATATAATAAGTTATTATTTGTCTTACACTGTAGGAGCTGAAAGCTCCGCCTGTGAGGGCAAGCGGTCCCTCTACTGCTAAGTATCTACTGTCAGAGCGTAGTTAGGGTGGTTCTACCCTGCCTACTCTTCTGTTTATCTTACTAAAATACATATGGTTTAGTCTCGATTACTAAACGCGGTAACAGGTTATAGGGTTAGTGCCTTATACTAGTGTATGTTATAAGTGAGACAGGGGCGTAAGTGGGTTGGTATCGGTTCTGCTACGCTTACACCTCTTAGCCGTAATGGCTTAAAGGTCTTACATTACCTCCTTTTTCGTTTAGGGTAAAAAGGAAGACTCCTTTAGCCTAAGGTAGCTTCCCGGGGTTTAACTAGGACTAAGGCATTAACGGCTTAAGGGTAATTCTGTGATGTCTCCCCCTTTTAATCCGGTTTTCTTTACACTTGCTTTAGCTATTACTGGTTTGTTATTCTTTATTCGTTATAACTTTTAATTCTGCGTTTTGTTAGCCTGTTTTCTTTAGGCCGTTATCGTTTTGTTCTTTCTATTTAGGGTTACTAACGTGGCCAGTTAACCTCTATATACCTCCTTTAATAGCCTTATAGTTTCTATTTAACCTTTTTATTAAAGTTAACTAGCTTTCACGGTTCTTATAGCTTTACTCTTTAACCTTTATAAATTCTTCCTTCCCCTCCGGCTTTCTTTTAAAACTTTTCTTTCCTTAATTACTAATTTCATCATATTCAACTTAAGCCCTTATAAGCGTAACTTTAATAGCTTTAGTTATAACCCTTTTATTACCACTATTTTATACTTACTTTATTAACACTTTATTAGTTATTTACATTATCTTTTTTTTATTATATTATTAACGTGTTATTAATAATAACCTTAATAAGTTACCCTGCTTAACTTATATTAACTTATTAAATAACTATATTTATCTAAACTCCCTTTCAAACTATTATAAGTGTTATCCTGTTTAGAGCAAGTGACTGCTCCTTTTCTTTATAAGGTGCTTACTAATTAGTTACAGACTTAGCTTATTATTAAATATGCGGTAATGGTTATGGTAATTGTCTTTATGTAATAAGTTTTTATATTACTTACATTCTGTTTACTATTTATTAAACTGTTTAAGGTTTAAGCTTGACTTACACTTTAAAATATTATATTATTATTATAGTAATCTGTATGTTTTTTAAGATGGCTAGTACTTTAGCTTACTAACATATAAGTAATTTCTTTTATGAAGTTGCAAACAGGTTACTAACAGTGCGATAGCTAATTAATTAATTTAATATAGTTTAGTAAATCTAATTATCTCTCTGCCCTAATGTTAAGATAGTTAAATAATAAGCTGTTAAGCGTTCAGGCTGTAGTTAAAGTGACCCTCTTACTCCCTTAGGCTTAAGTTTCTCCGTTACGATTTACGGTAATCTTTGTAGCGGTCCTGTAACGCTGGCTTAAGCTGCTTAAGTACTTCTACTTGTTACTGCTCTTTTAACAGTTTCAGGAGCCATTCGGTTACGGCTCTTACTAACAATATTCCCACTAATAGAAAATACCCTTTCCACTGGAGCCGATGTGACTGGAATAGCTAAAAACCTCCTGGCCATAAGGCTCAAAACAGGGAATCTAGTAGAAACTGACTTCCAGTAATCCAAAGGATAAATCTATAATAAAATCAGAACAATCTTATAATTCAGAATAAACAGAATATAATAATAAGATAGTATACAGAGTAATAATAAAATAATAAAAAGAAAATAATACCTTTTTATTAATAACAGGCTCTCGTAAATAAGCTCTGTACTCTGGTTCTAAGTTTAGTTGGATATAGAACTCGTCTTCGTCGTTCGATTTATCATATATATTCTCAGCTAGAGAATTTGCGTTACTTATATTTAGTTCTTCTTGTACCCTATAAATAATTATTAGTATAATATAAGATTTTTATAAATAATAATACAAAATAAATAAATAAAATAATAAACAGAATAATAGACTGGGTGAACTTACAGTTCAAATTCAGCTTTAACAACTTTGCAAACCTCCAATTCACTATTATCATCAATATAGAAGATTCCACCTCTTCTAAATTGTGTGGTTTTATATCGTGGATCCAGATATAAAGCCAGTAAATAGGGTTTTAATTCTTCAAGCCGTCGGACCCTTACTATACGAGGGTAGTATTTTCGTAACTTATCAATTCCAGCGTATATAGCGTTAATAAACGCTTCGTACCATTGTGACGACCAGGGTAGGCAAAAAATTACTTACAAGTCATTTATAAGTCACACTTTAAATTAATATAATAAATGGATTACTTAAGTTAAAAATATAAACTTTACAGTTATTTATAGGAAATAAATCAAAGAAAAATATAACGTAACTTATACCTCGTAAAAAAATTTATTACGTAAGAAAACCTTATTAAGTTATTCAAAATCGTAAATGACTTAAGTCATTTGGAAAATTAGTGACTTATCATAATTTCCTTCCTTAATAAAATTTTCTAGAACGTATAAATTATGTTATATTTTTGTTTGATTTATAAACTATAAATAACCGTACAGTTTATATTTTTAACTTAAGTAATCCATTTATTATATTACTTTAAAGTGTGACTTATAAATGACTTGCAAGTCATTTTTTGTCTACCCTGAGTATACCTTTGTCACAGTATTAATCTTAGCCCTCCCCGATTTCTTAAAGCCTTTTTAAGTTAAGACAGACTTTTCAGAGTTTGTAATTAACAGAGAACTTAACTAAGTCTAAGATGACGGGAAACGTTACCTAATTACCTTTTTATTAAAAGGGATCTATAACTTAGCTTTACAATACCTAATTTATAATAAGAAACTAATAGTAATTATTTAATACTTTACTAAATAAATACTATACTTAAGCGGTATAAAGGAATTAATCTAGGTCTTTTCAGACTATAATAACCCTTAATACTTCTTAATAAAGAAACTTAGCCCTTAATAAACATAATAGGTAGAGTTAATAGCCCTATTCTACTTCCAGATCTACCATATTAAAGAAAAAGATAATAAGTAAGTTAATGCTCTTAATTAAAGATAGGATTATAAGGATATTAACCCAGTCTTAATCCTTATCACTATATTTAACGAAGTTAGGAACAGTATATTAAAGTATACACCTTAAGTGTTGGACGACTGGATACTGGAATAAACCATTAATATCTATATAAATTTATAGATAAAGTATAATATTTATTAGTAATAATAAGACTTCTAAGTAAGAAGGCTGGCAGAAAGTACTTATAAGTATAAATGCCCTTTAAGAGACTTCTTAAAGTACGCGCAGGACTATAGTAAGAAGTACTATATACACTTAAACCATAACGAAACTGGTTATTAGCTAGGACAGCTGTTAAAAGGTGTAGATAACGCGCCTAAACTAGGAGTAAAGCTTTAGTATAAGAGAAACTGTACATTTACGACCTAAATAAACGAAAGGAGTACGTCTAGTAAGTTTATAAGTCCTAACTTAAAGGATATATAAGTTAAGTTAAAACTCTTACTTAAGCTTAACAGGTATACGCTTTCCCTAGGATAAAGAAGCTGGTTAAGGAAGTGGTTAATAATTACAATATATACTATTAAAAGCAGAACTGACGCTATAAACCTTATAGGCTTCTTAAACCACTCCCCGTACTATAAGCGCTATAGAGCTTTATCTTACTTAATTTTATTATTAGGATTCCAGAGTCTAAAGACCCTGTTACAAGAGTTACTTATAACTAAATCCTTATAGTAATAAACAGATTAACGAAATAGTCTTACTTTCTACTAACTTTAAAGGACATAATAGCGGAATAACTCGTTTATATCTTCGAAAAAGAGGTAATCTTATAACATTTCTAGCTAGATAAAATTATCACGGATTAAGATAAGCTAATCATATCGAAATTCTAATAAAGATTAATATAAAGAATAAGTGTAAAAAGTAAGCTTTTAACAGCTTTTTACTTATAGATAAATAACTAAATAAAATAAGTTAATTAAATACTTATAACGTATCTTTAAGCTTACATTAACTTTAAATAAGATAATTAACTTAAACTACAGCACTGCGCACTAGGCTAGGGGTGTAAAGACCCGAAGCCCTTACAACCAGTTAACAGTTACTTAGTTTTAATAGCTACACTTATGTACTAAGTACTTACAGGGTTATTAAGCAGGAAGAGTTTAGTAATAAAGTGCTTAGTTCCCGATTAAGCGTAACCTTACTGATTAAAGTATAAGGTACCTCCTAGTTAGTTAGTATAGATAGCTATAATTATGCCTATAACTACCGTAAGGGACTTTAGTTCCTTATATTAGTATTTAATAATTTATTTATATCTTACTGTTCAGACTTACCTCTGTGCATTATAGTGACAATGGCCTACAGTAACATTAAACCCCCCGTCTAAGAGTGCTAGCTTAACAAGCTGTCTTCGGAACACCCCTTACCTGTTAATGTCCTGCTATTCGTTCTGTCTTAACCTGCGCCAGTCCTAACGAGGCCTGTGTCGGGTGCAAGTCGTAATAACCATTCAGCCTATTAATAAGTTAATAAATATTAATAATAGTGATAAAACAGTATTAATAATAATAACGTTAAATAAACTTACCAATTCTGGCTCTTTTATTGCTTTAGCTTCAAATTCCGTAATAAAAGCCTCTAATTTGTTAAATATTGAATAAACAAATAGTAAGGCCTTATTAGTACTAGTATAATACTCGCTTTGTAGCCGTACAGTTGGCTGAACGAGTACTGAAAACACTTTTTCCAGTTGTTGTAGTGTTATCCATTCGGCTGGTGTTAGGAATATCCTTTTATACTCCTTGCTTTCAGTGTTTTTAAAGATATAGGTTAACGGCTCTTTAACTTCTAAGGCCGTTTTTATCATATAATACATAGTATTCCAACGAGTAGGCGTATCTATTAAATAATTAGTAAATTGAAGTTATAATTGTCTTACAATATCATAATGAATAAATAAATAAGGAGAAACTTTACCAACTGGAATAATACGTTTTCTGAATGTTTCTGGAAGGATTCCTTCTTCTTTTGCTCGAATAATTCCTTCGTGGAATAGTTTTTTAACGTCTGTGGTATATTTTACCATTACAGCAAGTCGTCAAATTCTAGAGGTAATAGCTATTATGATTCTATAGATTAGTAAAGAATTATCATAATAATGAAGAATAATAATAATAAAAAGAGATGATAATAAAAAAGAATAATAATACGGAATAAGAAAATACGTACTATTTAATTCCAACGAGTCATATTCTTCTAGAACCTCGTTGTTTTCGTCGTTTAAAGCCATAAGTCGAAGGTTAGTTAAATAGAGGATTTGCTCGTCAATTTCAGGTGTTGAAATATACTCATTTAACATAGCCTGAGCAACCAAGTGTAAAACGTGTGTTAGACACCTGATATCGAACCTTAATTCTTTGTGGAATGACTGATACGTTGTTAAAAACGTATTATTATTAGGTGCGCTGTCCCGCGTTATACTATTAGGATAATAATTAGTATAGAAATAAGAATAATTATTATTATAATAAATAGAATAAACTTACCAAATCACGGTTTGTGGTGTTACCGCTGGATATGGCCTTATAGCGTCTATAAACTCGTTATAAATATAAGTGCCAGTGTGGTTTTCTTTCAGGTTTTCAAAGGCTATTAAATTAACAAATTAGTTCTATTATATAATAATAAATAATAATAAATGATCAATACTTTACCTAGTAGTTTATAAACTAGTTTAAAGTGTTTATCAATAAAGTTGATTATTAGGCTTAAATAGCCTGTTTGGGTGTTTGAAGTCCAAATATCAAACGATAAGCAAAATGTGTCTAATGATTCAACATTGGCCTTTAATTGAGTGTTGAAAGTAGCGAATAATCGATCAAAAGTGGAATCCATAAGGTTTTTCATCTTATGACGATTAATAACAGGTGCTAAACTAGTTCAAATTAGTAATGATAATAATAGAAATAAGGAGTAAAAATAATGAATAAAACCACTTACGGATTGAAATATCGAATAAGGTCTTTAAAAGACTCGGAATTTAACGAGTTAAAAGAGATGTTATTGTCGATAATAAAAGTTAAAACCTTTACTAAGGCTTCTTCTTCTGTAAAGTCAGTAGTAGTATTACTACGTGACCTTTTACTCAGGTTAGGCCTAAAAAACTCCGAGTCGGAGCTAGTTAATGTAGCCGATTCAAGAATATAATAAATATAATTAATATAATTAATAATATAATAATAATAATAAAGTAGAAAAAACCTACTTTTTTGCTTTGTAGCCGCTGAATGTTCGTTAAAAGCAATTAAAGGGTGTTTAGCCCTATAATGACGTGAGTAGTTTGAGCCTTGGAAGCGCTGTATGGTATCTATAACTTTATATTTGCAACTATAAAATAAAAAAGTTAATAATGAGAATAATAACAATAATAAGAAGAAGAAGAAGAAGAAGAATAATAATAATAATAAAATAAAGGAGAAAATAAAAGAAGGCTTACGTAGTACATTGTATAACTACTTCTCTTTCCTTTGCCAAATTAATTGGTAATAACGTTCGTGTGAAAAGGCCGTTTTTAATAACATAAATGTTAGATTCCGCTTCGGCTTCTAGTTTAAAACTAGGCTTATTGTATTTCGACTCTGAGAATCTTGTCGATAGGTCGGCTGTAATACTATTACTACTATGAATAGTAGTAGGAAGTTGGCCAGAAGAAAGCTCATTCTGGCTCACGGAAGCAGAAGCCTCGTTATTAGAGGAGAAAGTCATGATAATAATTGTGAATGAAAACAATTATAATAGTAAGGGATATAATAAGAGGTTGTAATAGCTGACTTTGAACAGTTTAGAACGCTTATACTGAAGAGGGCTGTACTAGGGAGTAAAGAGGTGAAAAGCAGAGAAGGGTTGAAGTTATTTAATGGAATGAATATGGCTTACAAAATAAGTTCCGAATCATAATTTAATTATTATATAAATTACAGAGTTAAAAGTAATGGCTATATTTGAAAGTAATATAAAACGTTTATATTACTTGTTTTAAAAACTCCCATTATTACAATAATTAATAATATTGTATTAATTAACAGTTATATTTCAGAGTAATATAAAGCGTTTATATTACTTGTTATACAAACTATTATTAATTAACGGCTGTATTTTGAAGTATTGTATTTAGAATAAATAATAACGTTATATTAATAAATAGCTATATTCCAGAGCAATAAATAGCCATATTCTAGAGTAATAAGTAGAATTTATTTCATTTTTTCAAAACTACCATTCTTAAAATAGTGAATAATATTTAAATCGAATGATAAAAAGAATTATTCCACAGTTTTAATTATAGTTTATATTAGAAACTATAAATAATAAGGCAAAGATAACTATTTTTGTCCTACAGTTATATCCACCAAGTTCCTCTTTGGCTTCGTAACAAACCTCCAGGCTGTTGGCTTAATATGGAGGGTTTGAACAAAGGCTTCAAGCCGATTAGTTACAGGATTGAAAAAAAAGCTAAAATGAGCCTCTTCTATAGTTGGAAAGCAAATTCCACTACTACTCAAATAACTTGCAAGTGTTTAGAAGTGGTTTTTAATAGAAAACACCAGAAAATCTACCACATCATCATCATCTTCATCCAAATCTATGGAAATTCCACTTCGTTGGAAAATATCAACACTTACAGCCGTAAAACCACTATTATTTAGCTAATCGGCTGCAAACAGTAGCTCATTGTGTGGCTTCTTAGTTCCACTCCTTGGGCCTTTAGCGTACGTTAGAATCCTCATTCTATTCCTCCAATATACTGTTTTATCGTACCACATACGATTTTCCAGTGTAAAAACTAGAATAAAGTAAGTAAGGCAACAGTTATAAGGCCGTTCGAAGTGGTCAAAAATGTAAGCCTAAAGCAAAGAATAAAACAGTTAGTAATCTAAAGAATAATATAAAGAATAATCTAAAGAATAATCTCAAGAATAATCTCAAGAATAATCTAGAGAAACGGAAAAAAAAGATAGAATAAAACTAACTTCATTAACGGCAAAACCACCAGATTCGATATTCGGAGCCATATTCTCAAGGTTAAGATAAACAAGAGCCTTAACAGAGAAGCTGTAATAGGCTGGGTTATTGTTTAGAAGAGCTTTTACACTAGTAAAATAATCTAGAAAGCCATTCCTTCGAAATTCAGCCGTAACTGTTACGTAGAGGAGGGTAAGATAAACAGCTATATATAACGACCCTGCAGGCTGTCACTTAGGCCAGGGCAGCCCGACGAATCCCCCGTAGAAGGAACAGTGCAGGAAGGCAGTGTGTATGGTACTGCACACTGGGCTAGGGGTGTAAAGACCCTAAGCCCCTACGACCAATAAGGTAGTGCTCGCAGCATGCCGAGTGCTTGCACCACTAGCAGGAGGAGTCTCGCGAGCAAAGCGCTTACGTAATTTAAAGTGCTCGCTCTGCAAGCACTTACAACACTACGAGCAAGGTACAGTATACCTCCTAGTTAGTTAGTATAGATAGCTATAGTTATACCTATAACTACTGTAAGTGACTCTAGTTCCTCACGCTAATATTCAATGATTTATTTATATCTTACTGTTCAGACTCACCTCTGTGCATTATAGTGATAACGACTTACAGTAATATTAAACCCTTATCTAAGAGTGCTAGCTTAATAAGCTATCTTCGGAACACCCCTTACCTATTAACGTCTTATTATACGTTCTGTCTTAACCTGCACTAGTCCTCTTAAGGCCTCTATTCGGTATAAGTCGTAATATAATATTAACGTTACAGTTCTAAACGCTGTTTGTTCAACTCCTAGACATTACCCCTTTCCTACTACCAGTATATCGACTTCTAGAAAAGGTAAGGAGCTTAAGGAAGTATAAGCTTAGCTTTAATTTCCTACTATTAATAAGTTAACTACACGCCTTAAGGAGTTGAACCTTAACTAGTAAGGACTAGTTAAAGAACTTAACGAGGCCTTCTCTAAATATATTAAGAGCTATATCAGTCTTACTTATTAAGAAACTCTAAACTTAACTTAATGCTATCGAGCTAGAGAATAACGACTTTAAGGGCTTATAGAAAAAACGGGTGAAACTTCCCTTACCCTTACGCTTTAAGGGAGACTTTACATAGTTAAAGTCCTGGATAGCTTAGCTTTAAAGCTATATCACTTATTACGATAAGTAATTCTTTAAAGAAGAAGGAAAGGTTAGGTTTACTGGAGCTTTACTAGACAGAGTAACAGCTCGTTAATATAAACCTTATATAAAAATAATTAATAACCTTTCTGTAAATAGAGCATATAAGGAAGCCTTAAAAACTTAAGCTATCTTTAACAGTTTCGATATCTTTATTAAATAACTTTAGACAGAGTTTAAAGAATTAAACGCCTTGAAGCAAGTTAAATAACGCCTTATAGCTTTAAGACAGACGTCTTTAATCTTTAAGTTCTTCACACGCTTTAAGTTAAAAGCCGTGAAAACTAAGTTTAGTTAAGAAGCCTTAGTAATGTTATTTTAGAGTGGATTAAAGGAATACGTTACTAGAGATCTTTACTAAGAAGACTGCTTACATTATCTTTAAGAGTTAGTCGAAATAGCTATTAAAGCTAACAGTCAGTATTACAACTACCATTATTGAAAGAACTTCTGGAAGGAATAAACACCTTACTAACTAAATAAGTAAAAAAAGGGGAATTAATTAACCGTGATAAGCCATTATCCAGGCTTAATAGATATTAAGATAGTAAACTGTTAAAATCGGCCTAACTGTAATAAGCTTTAATAATAACAGTATTAAAAGCCGCTTAAAGGTATATCTTAGGTTTAGTGCTTTAACTGTGATAAGAAAAGCTATATAGTGTAGTAATGCCTGTTATTTAAGTAAGTTAGTTAGAGGCTAATCTTAAACGGAGGGAAATACGTTAGGTTTAACCAGGGTTAGTAATTAGTCAGTCATTAGTCAGTCAGTGCCGTGACTAAGACTGACTGACTAATTTAGTGACTGACTAATCTTGGCATTAGTCAGTCACTGCCTTGACTAAGACTGACTAAATTTAGTCTTAGTCAGTCTTAGTCAGTCATTTAGTCAGTATAATAAAAGTGGAGTTCTTAAATAAATTTTACTATAATAGTATTTATAATAAATGTATCTTAGAAATAATCAAAAGATGTTTAAATTTATAATAAGTTATGAAAACCTAATTTATATAACAGATACCTAAAGCTAGTAACTAATAAGTCATTAACTCAATTTACCTATTCATCCTCTTCTTCTTCTATTATTGCAGAGCTCCGAAAATTATCTTCCAACTCTTTTAATTCTTTTATTTTCCAACTCTTTAATAATACTGTTTTTTTAACAGTTTTAGGATCCAACCGATTCCGGCTTTCAGTAACAATATTTCCTCCAATAGAAAACACACGCTCTACTGGGGCTGAAGTAGCTGGAATGGCTAAATATCGCCTAGCCATAAGACTTAATACTGGAAATTTATAAGCAGCTGATTTCCAGTATTCTAAGGGGTTAACCTAGTAAAAGTTATTAGTATAATAATAATTTTAATAATAGTAATAGTATTAAATGAAATAAATACCTTTTTGTTAGCCACAGGCTCACGTAAATAGGTTTTATACTCCTCTTCTTCGTCAGGCTGAACATAGAATTCATCGTCATCGTTAGACTCGTCGTAAATATTTTCAGATGGAGAATTAGCGTTATTTATGTTCATTTCTTCCTGAACGCTTAAGAATTATTAGTATTAATATAATAATACAATAATAAAGTAATACAAAATAAACTTACAGTTGGTATTCTTCTTTTATAAGCCTACACACCTTATGTTCTGTTCTTTCTGTAAAGTGCAGAATTCCACCACTTCGAAATTGTGTAGTTTTATATCGTGGATCCAGAAATACAGCAAATACATGTGGTTGGAGCTGTTTAAGCCGTTCTTGTGTAAGTTTTCGTGGATAGTACTTTTTCAGCTTGGTAATTCCAGCTTTTATAGCATTAATAAATGCTTTATACCACTCAGCCTATTAATAAATTAGTAAATTATCATAATATTAGTAATAAAAAGTGAACAAATACACACCAGTTAAGGCTGGTGTTGAGCCAAAATAGGGAATTCACTAATTAAGGCCTCTAATTTGTTGTAGATTGAATAAAAAAATAGTAAAGCCCTGTTAATATTGATATAATACTCGCTCTGTAGCCTTACAATAGGCTGAACAAGTACTACAAACAACCTTTCTAGTTACTTAAGGGTGATCCACTCTGCTTGTGTAAGGAATATTTTTTTATACTCCTTATTTACAGTATTTCTGAAAACGTAGGTTAACGGCTCTTTAACTTCTAAAGCCGTTTTAATCATAAAGTAGGTAGTGTTCCACTTAGTAGGGGCATCTAATAAAACAGTTAATTAGTAACTAATTATTATTTAGAAAATTTAATAATAAGAAATAAACCTACCTATTGGTATAACACGCTTTTTAAAGGTTGCTGGAAGCATTTCCTCTTCTTTGGCTCGTGTAATGCCTTCGCGGAATAGTTTCTTTACTTCAGTTGTATATTTAACCATTATAGCAATTCTTCTGATTCTTGAAGTAATGGCTATTAAAGAAAATTAACAAATTAAAAAAATAATAATGATAAAGAATAAACCAAATTAAAAAAGGAATTACGTACTAGTAAATTCTAATATATTAAATTCTTCTTCTTCAACCTCTTTATTTAAATCATTTAAATCAAGAAGCCTTAGATTAATGAATCGAAGAATTCGTTCGTCAATTTCGGGTGTTGAAGTGTATTCTCTCAATATATCACCTGCTACGAGGTTTAGAATGTGGGTTAAGCACCGAATATCGTATCTGAATTCTAGATGGAAATCTTTAAACGTTGTTAAAAACGTATTATTATTAGGTGCATTGTCCCGAGTAATACTATTTTATAATAATTTAGTATTAGTATAATAGTTATTATTTTCAAGATGTAAAATAATAGGAATAGACTTACAATAGAATTTTTGCAGGTGTAATTGCAGGGTATGGCTGGATAGCATTTACAAACTCGTCGTAGATATAAAGCCCAGTATGATTTTCGTTTAAATCTTCAAAGGCTAGAAATTACAGTTAGTTAGTTATGAAATATAAGAACAATAAACAATGAATTTACCAAGTAATTTATAGACTAATTTAAAGTCTTTATCAATATAGTTAATAATCAGGCCCAAATAGCTTATCTGGGCCGTTAAAGTCCAAATATCAAATGTTAAGCAAAATGAACCTAACGATTCAATATTTGCCTTCAATTCAGTGTTGAAAATTGAGAAAAAACGATGAAAAGTGGAATTAAGAATAGATTTCATCTTATGTCGATTAATAGTAAGTGCTGCACTAGAAGGTATTATTAGTAAATTTTCTAAATAAAATTATTCGAATAAAAAATACTTGTTATAATACTTAATTAAGTCTTGAAATGAATCGGAATTCAAGGCGTTAAACGAGATGTTATTCTCAATAATAAAAGTTAAAACCTTCAGTAAGCCTTCTTCTTCGTTAAAATCTGTAATTGTATTACTGCGAGAGCGTTTTGCTAGGTTTGGCCGAAAGAAATCAGAGCTTGAATGCGTAGTAACTTCAGTTCCTAAATTAATGTTAGAATAGTAATAACAATAATAATAGTGAAATTTAATATAACTTACTTCTTTGCCTTGAACTCTCTGAATCTTTGTTAAACGCAATCGTAGGGTGTTTTAACTTATAATGTCGTGCGTAATTCGATCCTTAAAAGCCTTTTACAGTATCTTTCGCTTTCCACAAGCAACTGTAAATTTGTTTTAGTAATTTATTAAAATAATGATAAAAAAGTTAAAAGAGATAATAATAAGAAATTATAATAATACTTACGTTGTACACTGTAGCTATATTTGCCTTTCTTTCGTTAAATCAATTGGTAATAAAGTTCTGGTGAATAGGCTGTGCTTTATAACGTAAATCTTTGAAGTTGAACTGGCTCCTAATTTGAAATCTGGCTTATTAAACGGAGAAGCCGAAAAATCAGGTTGGGGAGCTGAAGTAGTAATATTACTACTAGTTGAAACAATAGATGACTGGCCGGAAAGAGGTTGGATTTGAGAAGCTGAAGGCTCATTACTAGATTCAAAGAAAGAAGACATTGTAATAATGGCTTATAGTGATAGTGGAGAGTTGGGAGGTAGAATAGTTATTATAGCTGAATTGGTTATATTACTATATGTTAAACGTTTTGTTTTGAAATTAAAATCTGTTCTATAACGTTTATTATATAGAGGTTTGAGTGGCAATAGTGCTTATATTAATAATTAATAGTCTTACGTGGATGTGGCAAAACTCTATTAGTAATAGAACCTTATAGAATTTGATTATTCATTAGGCTTAGTAATTATAATCTAGATGATTCTACAAGTTGCCACTTTAGTAACTATAATCTAGAAGGTTATAGATTTACCACTTTAATCATTTTTTCTAGAAAATTCTAGAATTTGCCACCTTAATAATTCTATCTAGAAGATTCTATAATATTTTAATCTTAAACCAAACTAGTTAGCTTATGTAGATAAGTAACATTATTACTATAATGTTAACTATTATTTATAATATACTATTATAACTAAATATTAAATATATTTTATTATATATTTTATAGTAGTAAATAAATAAATAGAAATTTCTTAAAAATTTTAATCACTTTAGTCAGTCACCTCGTTGACTAAGACTAAATTAGTCACCAGATTTCGTGACTATGACTGACTGACTAATGATTGACTAAGACTAAGACTAATGACTAATAGTCAGTTTACCAACCCTGGGTTTAACTCTAGAGACGTTTATATTAAGATAGTAGGTAACGAAGAAGATTACACTTAAATAGGTAAGTATAATATAGGAGATAAAGAAGAAGAAGAAGAAGAAAAACCTTAAGACGTAGTATACTTAATCTTTAAGGATGTTCTGAAAGAGTTAGTTATAGAGGTACAGGTCGTTACAGACTGACTTTAAGGTGGAAACTTAAGATAACTAGAAGTGCAGGTTATAAAAAACTAACTTTAAGAAGAGATGTTCCAGTTAGTTATTACAGGCTTTAAAAACCTTACGCTGTAAGCCTAGGAACTAAGGAAGTTAAGAAAAGACCTTAACTTAGACTTTACTAAAATGATAAAGGGAGTTAAGAGTTTAGCCCTTTAAGTTACCTAAGCAGTGAAATAAGCTTTAAAAAGCAAGAGAGAGCAGACTAAAAGAGTTAAGTTAGAAAAATAAAAACTTTTCTTTATTATACCACTTAAGACCTTTAAGCGTTTTGAACACGCTAAGTGGATTAGTACCCTTACCTCCCTAGAAGAAAGATAACTTAGATGGCTACCTTATATTAAGGCGGGTATACTTAGGACTGGAACTCTGAAGGTCCCTTAGGAAGATAAGAAACAGATATATTAACGGAGGGTTTAGGAGCTGAAAGATAAAGATTAAGAATTAGTAGATAAAGTGGACGATTTATAAGTTAAAGGCTTTACTGTAACGTTTAAGGATAGAGTAATTAAAATTAGGTTACAGCTTTATGATAAAGTTCGCTTTGTTAACTAACTTAAATACCAACTTATTAAAAAGAACTACTTTGTAGAAGAATAAACTGGTTTACTACTACTTAAGTTTTAAGAAGAAGTTTAGGAAAAGCAGTGTATGTGGAAATAAGTAGAGGAGGAAAAGAAATAAAGTATTACCTCCCCTGCTTTATACTCTCTAACTATAACACCTAGAGTTTACGTTAACTACTTTAGCTACAGAGATATACTGTAGATCGATTGCGTGTACGATAACTGTACTTTTAACTGGTATAACGGACTCAAAGCTCTTTACGACTACTTCCTTAGTATATAAAGACGGGATTACACTGTTATAAGGGTAGAAATAGAGACGGCTTACTATTAAGTCTCTTACGCCTTAATAAAAGGATCTAGTAATAATAGTAAGTGGAAAATTACTGTAGTCAATTAAACTCCTGTTACCTGTTAGTAAGGAAGTTTTCTTAATAGTTACTTAATTACGATATGTTTAATATACCTTAAGGGAAAAGCTAAAGAGTGGCAGAAATAAGCGGACTATAGACAGATCTAGGAGTAAGAAGATATTATTAGGATTAGTCCTGTAGAGTGTATTATTAACTTATTAAAGATTTCTAAAATATCGAACTGTTCAAAGTTAATTAAATGTTAAGGTGTGAAAACTTAAGAGAGGTTAACTGTTAGGTTTTCTAAAGTTATCTATTTTTCCAGAAGGAGTTAGGAAACAATAGTTCGCTAATTAGTAAAAGCCTTAAGAAGAAGGAGAGGTATTTAAAGGTTAGGCTAAATAAGACCTTGAGGACAGATAGCTATTATAACTTAAGTGTAAAAGGAATATAAGTAATACTCTGTTAATGTCGGTCTGATAGACGGAAGAGGGAGGTTATTTAGGGTAAGAGTAGTGATTAATAGTAGGAGTGTTTTTAATCTAATACATCCCTTACTAATTAATTAAAGAAACTCCTTAATAAAAGGTATAAGAAGGCTATTCCTACTTGAAACGGAGAAAAAGGCCTGTATTAATATAATAATGGTAAACTTACCTACCACTTACTACTTTTAATTAAAATAGATAGGGACACATAATAAGTAAACTTTAACGTTACATTAATAACAGGGTATAATATGATCTTAAGTCTACCTTAGCTGGAAAAGTATAACTTTATAATTAGCAAGTCTCTTAACTGTAATTACTGTTTAGGTAAAGCTAAGAAAGCACGAAACCGCTTTAAGGGTGTACGAAGTATTTAGAAACATATTAAGCTTTTAAAACTAAGTATAGTTTAGGTTAGATTTATTAAGACAGTTAAAGGGCTAAAGAGCTTATTATATTACTTAAATAATGATTTAGAAGGTGGAAAGATGTAAGAAGCTGTTCTACAGATAAACGAAGAAGTCGATTTATTTAAAGTATTAATAGAATATAAGAAGTTTACCCTGTTTTGAAAAAAGATATTGTGATTACTGGATTACAGACTATAAGATTACGAAATTAAGCTAAAGCTAAGAGTAAAGCTCTGCAGCTTCCAGCTTTATTACCTAAACCCCTAATAGGCTAAAGCTTTAAGGGAGTATATTAATGAAAACTTAAAGAACGGATTTATTATAGAGCCCTAGTCCCCGGTAAGGGTACTTAATACTGTTTATCTTAAGGAAGGGAGACGGTAAGTTACGTATAGTTATTAACTATTAAATATTAAATAAAGATACGATTAAGAATCGCTACTTATTATTACTTATTACGGAAATGTAAGAACAGATTACTAAAGTAAATTAGTTCTTTAGCTTCAATTTCCCTATAGGGTTTAACTATATTAGAGTAAAGGAAGAGGATAAGTATAAGACAGCTTTCTAGACTTATAACAGGTATTACTAATACTATATTATGTTTACAAGATTAATAAACGCCCTTACGACCTTTTAAAGTCTTATTAACAGTGTTTTTTATCCTTTCCTTGATAAGTTTATCTTTATATATTTAAATAATATTTTAATTCATTCTGAAACTTTAGAAGAATACTAAAAATACATGCGATAGGTTCTAACAGCTTTTAAGAAGGTGAAACTAATAGTAAATTAAAAAAAGAGCTATTTCTACGTTTAAGAATTAAACTGTTTAAGGTTTAAAGTAACCTTAAGAAAGCTTAAAATACAGTTAGAGAAGATAGAGGTAATTAGGGATTAGCTTACTTTAAAGAAGTAGAAAGAGTTATAAGCTTTTATCAGCTTTACGAACTTTTATTAATATTTTATTAGGTACTTTATAAAGATTATAAAGTTACTTTACGAACTTATAAATAAAAGAAAGTTATTTAAGTGGACTGATAGATACTAGAAGGTATTTAAAGACTTTAAGTATGCCTTTATTACAGTATTAGTCCTAACCCTTCCTAATTTCTTAAAGCCTTTTTAAGTCGAGACGGACTCTTCGGAATTCGCAATTAGTAAAGAACTTAACTAAATCTAAGACGATAAGAAACGTTACCTAATTATCTTCTTATCGAAAGGGATTTACAGCCCTGTTTTGCGATACCCGATTTATAATAAGGAACTGATGGTAATTATTCAGTACTTTGCTAAGTAGGTACTATACCTTAGTGGAACAGAGCAACTAGTCCAGGTCTTTTCAGATTATAATAACCTTTAGTACTTCTTAATAAATGAACTTAACCTTTACTAAGCACAATAAATAGAATTAATAGCCCTATTCCACTTCTTGATTTATTATGTTAAGGGAAAAGACAGTAAGCGAGCTGGTGCTTTTAGTAGAAGACTACTTATGACTAAATCTTAATAATAGTCAACAAAGTAATAAAATAGGCTTACTTTTTACTAATATTAAAGGACATAACAGCAGAATAACTTCTATTTTTTTTTAAGAAAAAGGTGGTCTTATAATATCGTTACGGATTAAAATAAGCTGATTTTGTCGAAGTTTTAGTAAAGACTGATATAAAGAATAGGTGTAAAGAGTAAGCTTTCAATAGCCTTCTACTTACAGACAGATAGCTAAACGGAATAAGTCAATCAGATATTTATAATATATCTTTAAGCTTATATTAACTTTAAATAAGATAATTAACTTAAGCTATTACTAACAGTACAGATAGCTTATAATATAACGTTAGTTAAGTTAATAAGTGTATTACTATTCTTCGTAAATTACGGAAAGAAGCCTGAGCTCTGTTAAAGCCCGCTTACTAACACCCTTTAAGCTGCAGTCCACACAGATTAGATGTAGGAACTACATAACTATCTGTAAGCCAAACTTAAGTTTACACACGAACGAATAAAAAGGTTCGCTAATAAACACTAAATTAAGTAGTTAATGTTTAAAAAGGACTTTATTATAATAGCGAATAAGTTAAGGGACTAACTCTTTAAGAGGGAGATTATATTTACATTTTTTTTTACAAAATCTGCATTTAAAATGGCTTAGTAAGAAGTTTAACTTTTAAAGGTACAAACTGTTCCAAATTAAAAGAAAGGTCACTACCTCTAATCACGAATTAGACTTACCTGTTAGTATAAAGGTATAAATTAAGGTTTTTTATATCTTATTTCTAAAACTTATCTTAAAGGGAGTTCCTTTAGAAAAGAAGATTAAGGTTAATACCGATAAAGATAAATATAACATTAAGGAAGTTATAAATTTACAAAAAGGAAAGAATATATTTAAGTATCTTATTAAGTAGCTAGATTATAGCTTTAAAAGTAACTTATAAAAGCCTGTTAAAAATCTTAAATACCTAAACCTGATCACAGAGTTTTACTAAAAGAATTTTAACTAATGAAAACTAATAATAAAAACTAGAAATAAGATAAGATTTAACATTTAAATTACTATATTAAAAAGTAAGATTACTGTAAGACTTAAAGCTTAAAAAGCAGTAGGAAACTCCTTAATAAGTATGGAAAGATATTTATTAAAACTTTAGCTAAAGTTATAAGGACTTTAGACTTAATAAGGAAGTTAAGCCTTTAGAGCTAGTAAGCTCTATATAAGTCACACGTGAGGTAATATAGGGAATTAAGAAGTTACAGGCTAGTAACTTATAAGATAACTTACTCCCTGTGGCTAGAGGACTTACACTTTGCCGTAGGCTTAAGGAAAGAGTTAGAGGGTAAAAAGCGAACCGTATACCTTAAGGTCTCCTGAACTAGTTATATAGCAGTGCATGGCAGAAAAGCGTGTTTACGAGAACGAGCGCTATTAAGAAAGGAAGTTAGCAAAAAAAAAAAAAAAAAAAAAAAAAACAAAAAAAAAAAAGTAT
>Ga0247758_1000712_pt1 | contig 28802 bp, 22 predicted proteins | sample UWRJL156409C4_FD_180950 | JGI IMG/M metagenome (GOLD analysis project Ga0247758, IMG submission 180950) | Plant litter microbial communities from Arlington Agricultural Research Station in Wisconsin, United States - UWRJ-L156-409C-4 | ecosystem: Environmental > Terrestrial > Plant litter >... | reverse complement strand
CGATTCCGCACCAAAAGGCTCACCAGCGCCGGGACAGTCGCAACCATCCTCCCAACCCGCTTGGCCACCTTCAGTGGCAGGATATCCCCCGCCGGAGGCACATATTCACTCACTCCTCATCATGAACGACTGCGGCGAGGAATTCCCAGCCATGACATCAGGGACGTAGACTGTGCAGGAGACGCGACGGGCATATGCGTCGGCGAGGGCGCGGGTATTGAGCAGGGAGTAGCCGAATGCGTCGGAGAGGAGGATGATGATTCCGTTCGGTCAGCACTGAATCTGCAGCGTTGTCTCACTTCGCTAGGGTTTCAGAGCCGGTGGTCGCGCGATACGGCCGGCTAATTTGCGCGGTAGCGTCGAATGAACAGTGGTTTAGGCACTCTTTATGCATGCTGACACGCCTGTGGCTGGGACAGGCTCCAGTCACAGCCCTGAGAAGATCACGCCCTTGAATGGCGGGCTCATGGGCCCCCCTTTAATAGCCCCGAATTCCCGTGCCCGCTTCGGGCCTCTGGGCTCCACGATGCCGCTTCAAACTCCACAGTCTGGGGTAATTGAGCCGAAAGAAAATGGGAGACAAAACGTACAAATACGAAAAGTTGGGTGTCAAAGAAATTCGCATTCTTCACTTGTGGCCTGGCGAAAAAGATGACAGCATCTTCGTTGAAATCACCCGCGGGAAACTACACGGAGACATCAAAAACTACAATGCGCTGTCGTGGCATTGGGGAAAGGAAGACGCAGCCGAGACCATTCGGATAAAAAACGAGGGCCACACTCAGGCATAGAGGCAGTTTCTTGATTCAGCCTCACTCGTCTATCTGCAATTTTGCACAGCCAGGCCCACAGGGCCTCAAACCGTCGCCTCCGATAGCTGCAGCGTAGGCCTCATACTGTCGCCCCTGATAGCTGCAACGTATAATCAACACCGTTGTTGGTCTCGCTCGTCAGCTGAAACGGATCAAACAACACCAGGTTCGCCGGGGTGTTGACAACAACAAGTATCGCCTCCTCCCCGCTCGCCACCGTCGCCTGCCCATTCCCACCCGGCATATCAACATATCTCACCGCCCCACTCGCAGCCTTGATTGCCAGCGTCGCAGTGACCGACGTACCCGCTGTAACATTAGCCACCACATTACCGGCTCCCTTCAGCGGAATGATATTCGCGCCCATGTATCGCGGTCTCCTCGTGCTCTTGACTTTGTACCGCCCATTGCCCTGCGAGTCCAAGTTCGCATAGCTTATGCTCTTCCGCTGGCTGTTGAAAGCGGCTTGAGCCTTGGGATGTCCAATATCCACGAAGGCCATCCGTGCCCAGTACCGCGCCACCACGGTCTGGATCTTGGCTGGCGCAACGATCCTCTCCAGCACGTGGAGCGGCGTCTCGTTGCTGTTCTTTTTATAGCTGACCCACACGGCGGGGAACATCGCTGTCCCGAGCCCTGTGTAGTTATCTGGGTTGTTGAACATATCTGCTGAGGGTTAGGGCTCGTGATTCCCGGTTCGGGGCATGGTGTTGAGATGCTGAGAGCCCGGCACATCGCCACCAACAATCAAACCAAATCAGACACCAACTCCCCAGGACAAGATACTCACATGTCAGAAACGGCCAAGCCTGGTAGTAATTCCCCGTATCCCTCGTCCCATCCACAATAACCTGGTGCGAATCCTTAATCACTTTAAAGTCAATAAGCGTGTTCCCCTCCTTCTGGTTATACTTCCCCCTGGCACTCGCACACTTCCCCGAAGTAAGGTACGTATCCGCCACAAAATTCGCCACCGTCTCCCACCACGCCCCCGTCCGTCCCTGATCAATCCACCCCGGCGGGCCGGCCGCATACGTCAACGCATGCCCAAACTCATGCACCACCACCGACGCCTCAGTCATGTACGTCTTGACGACATTCAACCACGCCAGCCCCAGAGTTAAATCCGTCGGGGTATTGGCTGCCGCCCCGGGGAGGGTATCGACCTGGTAGACATTGAGCTTGTTCCACGGCCCGTTTTGCGACTCGAAATTCCGGAAGGAGAGGCCCGGGCTGCGCCACCCGAGGTCGGTTACGAAACACGTGTAGGCGGCTTCGAGCATGGCGATCGCCCCGTCGGCGAGGGAGTCGGAGGTCGCGCCGTAGATGCGGAAGTGGGGAGAGTCGCGGAAGCGGGTGCCGCCCGGGCCGACGCGCGGGTTGGGCGTGAAGTCGGAGGGGGGTGCGGCGGCGGCCGCTGCTGCTGATGCGGGAGAGGGAGAGGGCGTGCCGGCGACGGGGGGTGTCACGGCTAGTGCCGCCGCAAGGAGGAGGTTTGTCCAGGGGCTCATGGCTGGTTGTCAACTTGAAGTTCAAGTTGGCTGTGGTTGATTTGTCCCGCTGGGGCTCCGCGAGGACAGCAGCACGCGCGCAATATGTATGCCATCCTTTTTTTCGGTGGGCCTGAGCAGTAGGGCGAGATAATCTTCCTATTCGTGGTTTTCCCGCGCGCGCCGGGTTAAATGAGGGAGTTGATATTGGCTGGGAGGGGAGTATCGCCCGCTTTGGGAGCCGATGCGGAGGTATTGCGGAGGTAGGCCGTGGCCGCGGGGGATAAATTGTAAATGGTAAATTGGCCCAGCCGGTATTGCGAGGAGCGGTAGGTTGGTAGCTATGGGGTAACGGGTTCTAGAATGCTACGGTTGCGGTTGCTGTTGCTGTTTTGTGGGGGGAAGGGACGGGAGTATGGGTATGGGTATCGCTTGGCGTCCTGAGATTGCTGGTTGATTGACGATTGGCAATCATTTACAGCATTCCACGCTAATTTTCGCAATTGGCTGACTTGATAGGGGCGTATTTGCGACTTTCCTGACGCCTCTTCCCTAGGGTGGAAATAGTTATTGCATGGTTCATTCGCAGTTTAAATCGGAAATCCCAGTCATAAAACACCATGACCCTTGAATGTTCTTCTCTTTCGTTTCCTGGCCCAGGAGAAGCTGGCTGTCTCATCTTTCGACGCGATATTCAGAATAATTGGCACAGACTTGAATTAACATGCTCCTGCAGGCTGGACCGCCCGTGACCCGTGCCGCCGAGGTGAGACTGCCGCACGGCCAAATTCGCCGCCTTTTTGGCTCGTGTTGTGCCGCATGTCGCAGGGCCAAGCCCCTCAACCACACTGTCGGGTCGCAAGAACCAATCCCGTTCCTGTTCGCAACACCAACCAGGCCAAATTTCAGGCACTGAAGAGGCGCGTAAGGTGTGAAGCGCTGGCACGGTGTTTGGGGCTGGGTATCCCGGATAGCGGCCTGCAGTCAGAATGGAATGGACCAGACGACCAGGCTGGAGGGAGCGAAAGTTCCCTCCCTCCCTCCCTACTACCTACGTACCTTATATATACACCGTGCCTCAGGAGCGGAACATCTCAGTTTCGTCATCACTACGTACATAAAGTCCCACCAACCCAGCCACGACCACCCTCGCTCAAACAAAGAACAGCCGGGAACGTACAACTGCAAACCACCAACGATGGCAGTGGAACTCGACAGCGGCGCCATGCAGCAGCTGCAGGCCGAGCAGCGGGCCCTTCTCGACACTATCGACAAGCTTCGCTTTCTCGGCCTCGGCAACAAATTTCTGGACCTCCCCCAACTGATCGTGGTGGGCGACCAATCGGCCGGCAAATCATCGGTCCTCGAAGCAATCTCGCGCGTTCGGTTTCCCACCAAGGACAGCGTTTGCACCCGCTTCGCCACAGAACTCGTCCTTCGCCAAAGCGCCCAGACCAAAATCGACGTCAAGATCCAGAATGAGAGCCTTGACACCTTCAGCCAGACCAGCTTCGGCATGCAAGACTTGCCTCGCATCATCGAGGAGGCAAAGCGGCACATGGGTATTGGTACCGATTCCAAAAGCTTCTACGAGCAAGTTCTGCGTGTCACCGTCTCGGGGCCCGATGTCCCACAGCTTACTCTCGTGGACCTGCCCGGCTTCTACTGCAACGAGACCGAGTCCCAAGACCTCGAGGGAGTGGCAATCGTCGACCGGCTCGCTGAGAAGTACATGCGCCAGGAGAACAGCATCATCCTGGCTGTCGTGTCAGCCCAGAGCCAGCTAGCCGGCCAGAAGGTCATCAGAGAGGCCAAGAAGCACGACCCCGCCCGGACCCGGACCCTTGGAATCATCACGAAGCCGGACAAGATTGAAGAGGAATCAGACATCGAGCAAATGTACCTTCGCCTGGCCAAGAACCAAGAGTCGTCGCACGAGCTCGCACTTGGCTGGCATGTTCTCCGAAACCGCGCGCATAAAGAGACAGATGCGAGCGACACACAGCGAGATAAGGAAGAGAGCCGCTTCTTCCAGTCTGGAGCCTGGTCAACTATCAGCTCACGGGACCGTGGGATTGAAACACTGCGCGAGAAGCTCAGCCAGGTTCTCCTCCGTCATATCCAGCAAAAGCTTCCAAATCTGATCGCAAAAATTGAGGAGCACATCAGAAGCCACCAGGAAAGACTTCGAACGCTTGGAGAGCCGCGCTCATCTCCCACCGAGGTTAGAAAGTATCTGACCAGCATCAGCACCAAGTTCCAACGTCTCGCCTCGGATGGCATTTCCGGAAACTATCTCGACCCCTTCTTCGGTGGTCTATTCCCGGACCAAGCGGCTGCTTCGTATACAGACCGCCGAATAAAGAAGATTCGTGCCCTGATTCGAGACATGAATCGGGCTTTTTACCATGTTCTTCTGAAGAGCGGCGAGAGGCGGCACATCCAATGGCCGAAGAACAGCGACGGCGAAGGCGACAGCAAGGATGAAGACGAAAACGAAGATGGCAGGGATGAAAAGAGCAGAGAAAGCAAAGATGCCAGTGGTTTTGCGCCACAATACCTGCAACCGTTGATCTCTCTTTACACGCTGGGCGATCCTATATTTGTTTCCATCAAGGAACTGAAGGATGAGTTGGAGGAACTGGCGTCTGAGAACCAAGGTGTAGAGTTCCCAGGCTCCGCCAATGACAAGGTAACGCTGTCTTTGTTCCGAGACCAGGCAACACCTTGGGAGGAGATAGCCAATCAGCACATCGATCGGGTCACCGAATTCGCAGGCTCATTCACACATCAACTTCTGCTCCACGTTGTTGGCCCGGACTCGAAGACCGCAGAATCGCTCTCGAGGAATATTCTGGACGTATATTTTGACCGGAAGAAGAAGGAACTTCATACGAAACTGGCCGAGCTCCTTCGACACTACAAAACAGGATATGACCCACAGCCCCTCTACGAGGACTTTCGCACGACTGTGGAACGTCGAAAGAACGAGCGCCTCGTTCAACAGGTCTCCGAGAATCTCCTCCGAAGTCACCCAGAGTTGTTTTCGGAAAAGTCGAAGGGGAAACTAACCCGAGAGGTCCTTGCTCAGGCCATTCTGAGCTCCTCGAAGGACCTGAAGAGCGAGTTCAACCCTGAACAAATCATTGACAACATGACAGCCTATTACGAGGTTCGGCACTCCCCACCCCCCATTCAATGACACCAGGATAGTGCTAACATGTTGCAGATGTCTCTAAAAGTGTTTGCGAATAACGTCATGATCCTCGCACTCGAAAACTGTCTAGTTTCCGAGATCCCCGATATTCTTACTCCCGATAACGTACAAGGAATGAGCGACGAAATAGTCGTATCCCTCGCTTCGGAGTCCAAGCAAATCAAGACAGAGCGCGAGGACCTTCAGGGCCAGTTGACAAAACTCCAAGCTGGCTTCGCTGCGTGCCAGGCGTACAGACCGAGACGGACACTTGGTATGCTTTAACGTCCCTGACTGCCGCCGAGTGTCAAAGGCAGAGGGTCGACCAGATAACTGACTGAAATATACAGACCTCTTGACGCCACCTCCAAACTTGAGTGTTAGGAGAGCCAGCACGGTATTGACACCACCTACCTCAACAGCAGCTTCACCCCGGTTTCAGGTCACGTCTAGTGACAGCACTTCGTCGCCGATGGCATCCAACGACCAAACAACGCCTAGTAAACCGCCTCTTGGGAACTCCAGCCTGAGTTCCGGACAAGGTTTCGTCTCAAAACCAGTCCCCACACAGAGTACCCCTTCAGCCTTCGGCACGAGTCCCGGACAAGGCCCCTCAAATCCAGTTCCCGCACAGAGTACTCCTTCGTTGTTCAGCTCGAGTTCCGGAAAAGGTTTCTTCTCGAAATCAGTCCCGGCACAGACTACTCCTTCGTTGTTTAGCCCGAGTTCCGGACAAGGTTTCTCTTCGAAATCAGCCCCAGCACAAAGTACTCCTTCGTTGTTTGGCTCGAGTTCCGGACAAGGTTTCTCCTCAAAACCTGTCCCCGCGCAGAGCCCACCTGATTGGTCGATACCCAGCTCTAATCTACCTAAATCAGTCAATTCATTTTCATTCGCGCCAGCATCCACCAGTACCTTTGGTACAGGCTTCGGTAACTCTGGGAGCTGTTAGCTCTGTACCTCCCGACAAAGTTTAGCATCAATGCTAACCCTCTTCAAAGTCTTCAAACCAAAGGCACCGGGCACGGTGTCAGCGGTGTTTGCTCCGACTTTGGAACTCAATGGGTCAAGCGAGACGGACAAGAATGCGCACACGACACTGGTGGCCATGCCGGCGTATAAGGGCTGGTCAGTGGAGGAACTTAGGCTAGCGGACTATGAGTCTGGGAGAGTTGGAAAGAGGAGGTTGGAAAACCGGCTCACTTGAGAGATTGGAAATTGAAATCATGGCGCGTGCAAAAGACAGGTTGAGATAAGCAGTTTGGTAATTGCCGAGCGCCCTTCTTTCTTTTCAACAATGATACTTTGACTGTTTTCACCGTAGCCTTTTTGCATTCTCCAGCGACCTACTCTGATGTAATCAATAAGTTACTATCTGCTGGGCTGGCTGATTGGTCCTTCTATTTTGGCTAGCCTTCGAATAGCGAGCATCTGGTAATATCCTCTTAAGTCATCTAGAGCCAAGGCATTAGAACAAATGTCTATGGCTACTTGATTTAGAAGAGAGAAGGAGTTAGAACCCTGAACGGCTAGCAAAAGCCTGGGTAAAACCTACAGGTGACTGGGAAGCTGCCTAGAACCCACTGAAAGAAACTAAGGCAAGATCGGACGACAAATATAAAAACCACGCCACATTGGTGTGGCCTGGTGAGCTGAGCAACTGATAACTTAACTGTCTTAAGCCTCAGCACTGCTATACCCCTCCTAGGACCACCCGCAGAGTACTTCGTCATTGACACTCTGCTTACATAGCTCATCCGTGCCCACATACATCCTTTCTATTTGCAGATAATAATCGAAGGCAGCAGCTAATTATTAAAGAGTGGCCGTGCATGTTCATTACCTGCACAAAGAGTAGCAGCACGCGGACTTTGTCTCATTGGCTACTGGCCTCATTATGCAGTGTTTAGGGGTAATGACACAGGGTTAGGGTGTCGGTGCACGAGCCAGCCGCACAGGCCTGAACCTCGGCCCACAATTGCCCGTTAATTGTTAATTGAGACGCGTCTGCAGCCCACTTCGAAAACGCGTCTCCCTCCCCACCACATTGTCAATGCCGGCCTCTACGCTTGGCAATCCGTCAACAACACCCAATTCTCGTGTCATGTCATTGTCTCGATCGGTCTTGGAGGAAAATTGATCAACAGGCCTCACGATGCTCGCCCCGTCGTCCCCGATTGCCTTCCCGCAGAGCTCGTCGCCTCCGAATGGCAAGCGCCCGAGGCCAAACGATGCTCCCAAGCCTGCAAAACCACGCGTTTTTGGTGGATTTGTCGATGACGACTCCGACGACGATGACAACAATGAAGTCATCCGGGAACCCTCTCCCAAGAGGAGGATGCTAGACCACGATACCCAGGCTATTGAGAAAGCGCCACGCGTTGTCGGTGGATTTGTCGACTCCGACTCCGACAACGACGACGATGAAGTCATCCGCGAACTCTCTCTCAAGAGAATGCTCGACCATGATATCCACATCATCGAGAAAGCAATAGACAGCCAAGGGACAGCCCCAGCCGCCCAGAAAGTCACAACAACGCCCCCGGACAGCCAGCTTAACGACGAGTCCGAGGAAGAAGCAGAGCGTTATGAGCGCCTGTTTGGTACACAGACCAGATCCATACTCTCCAGCACTACAACCACCGCTTCCTACCAGCTCCGGACATGCGCTGGCAAGTCGATGCCGATACGAGAGCGAAAGGCGACGACTGCGGTATCCTACAAGACGATGGCGGCCGCGAGATCCAAGACGAAGGAAGGGCGCGCAAAGAAGGAGTTCTACGGAATCGACATCCACGAGCTGATTGACTCGGCGAACAAGGAGATTGCCGATGCGCGCAAGGAGGCTGCCGCCGCCCCGATCACACCCCCCGCCAACCCAGACAAGCCCGTCCCGTCTATAGAGCCAGGGAACGCCAAGAAGCAGAAGAAGACGCTATTGTGGACAGAAAAATACCGGGCGCGGAATTTCATGGACCTGGTCGGTGACGATCTGACGAACCGCCAAGTTCTCCGTTGGCTGAAGCGCTGGGACCCCCTGGTGTTCCCGCACACCGCGAAGAGCAAGTCCGTCCGACGGCATGGCCAGCAAAACCAGCAACAAGAGGAGGAGAAACCACACCGCAAGATTCTGATGCTCACCGGGCCGCCTGGTCTGGGAAAGACGACTCTCGCACACGTGTGCGCGAAGCAGGCCGGCTACGAGGTCATGGAGATCAACGCAAGCGATGACCGCAGCAAAGACGTTGTCAAGGGCCGCATCCGCACAAGTCTCGGGACGGAGTCTGTCAAGACTGTTGAGAATAAGAAGCCTCAGGCTGGAAACCAACCAAAGGTTGCTCGCCCAGTCTGCGTGATTGTCGACGAAGTCGATGGTGTTGTTAGTGGTTCCGGAGGATCTGGTGAGGGTGGCTTCGTCAGGGCCCTGATCGACCTCATCACTCTTGATCAGAAGAACAGCGCTGGTGCTGGAACTGGGCCTTCGGGAGCGTCTCGCCGGAAGAAGAAAACGGATGATTTTCGACAGATGCGACCTCTGATTCTGATCTGCAACGACGTTTACCACCCCTCGCTCCGCCCACTTCGACAATCTGGCCTTGCTGAAATTATCCACGTGGGAAAGCCATCGGTTGAGGCTGTTGTCACACGACTCAAAGCTGTGTTCGAGAAGGAGGGCATCCCATGCGAAAAGGACGCAGCACGGAAGCTATGCGAATCTGCATGGGGCATGTCAAGTGGCATCGACGCCAAGAAGGGACTCGAGAGTAACGCCGAGGGTGACCTACGAGGAGTGATGGTTGTCGGTGAATGGGTTGCCGGACGACTGAGGGCGACTTCCACCGGCCCCACCCCGACACTCACCCGCAGCTGGGTTGACAAGCATATCGTCCAAAGTCTTGCTCACGGCGGGGGCGGTGCGAGGGGTCTCGGTCGCGGCGGCACCAAGGAGATTGTCACACGTATCTTCCAGGACGGTGCTGGCTTTCCCAAGCAGACAATCGCAGTCGCTTCGTCCAAAAAGACCCAGCACGAGCTACCTCAGGCGCAACTTGGCTTCGCCGAGAACCAAAAGAAGTATGCCATGGATCGACTCCGCGAGATGATCGAGACGGGCGGCGAAGTCGATCGTGTCATGACAGGCATCTTTGCTGAGTATCCCAACCGCGACTTCAACGACGACTGCTTCCTCACCAAGCCCAACGCCGCCTATGAGTGGATGTATTTCCATGACGCATGTTCATCCCGCTTGTTTGGCAGCCAAGAGTGGGAGCTGATTCCCTACATCAGCCACCCTATCCTCGCCTGTCACCTCCTCTTCGCCTCTCCGCGCCGCTATCAGCCTCCGACCGCGAACGCTTCCGAGGCGAAGTGGGGTGACATCAGCGCTGGAGCCGTTGTGCAACTACGGCCATTCACTGGCCCGCGCGCCGACTTCGAGGCATACGAGACCGAAAAGGTCAACCGAGCTGCTCTCCAGGGCATCCAGAGCCAGCTTCCCCCTCACCTGTACCGGTCCTTCCGCAGCCCGGAGGACCTAGCGACCGGTTTCCTCCCATATCTAGCGCGGCTCGTGTCGCCTGACGTGAAGCCCGTCGTGGTTGGCGGCAGCGACAAGTCCGGCTCCATAGCCAGTGTCCGCCGAGAAACCGAGAAGGCCATGGTGCGCCGCGCCGCCTTGGTTCTCGCCGAGGTTGGCATCGAGCTCCAAAAGGGGCGCATCGAGACAGACGCCGCCGCCGGTCCAACTGCCCGCCCACAGTGGGTGTATCGGATGGAGCCGTGAGTAACCCCCCTCTTCCTTTCACGTCGCCTGCTAACTCCCATCCCAGTGACATCGACGCCTTGGCCACCTTCGAGACAGCCGGCGCCCTAGTTGTCTCCATGCAAGCCCCCACGCGATACGCCGTCCGACAGGTCCTTGACCAAGAGCTCCAGCGCACCATCACACAGCGCGAGAACGCCGCCCGTCAAGCCCGGCTTCGTCAAGGCGGCGCAATCGACCCATCATATGTCTTCAACGACAAAGATAATACAAACCGCAAGAAGAACAAGCCCGACATCTCCGGAGCTGGAAACGTGAATGTCAAACGGGATTTTTTCGGGCGGATCATCGTCGAGACCACGGCCCCGCTCAGCGAGACGGATGGAAATGGCTCGGGGAAGAGGCAGAGGGGTGGCAAGGATGATAAGGGCCAGAGGGTGTGGGTTACGTATCATGAGGGGCTGAATAATGCGGTGACGAAGCCGATTACGCTGGAGGAGTTTCTTAGGGGGTTTTAGATGGAGACGATGGGGAGCGGTTCCTGAGTGGGGAGTGATGGAGTTCGGTGTGGGGTTTGGCGTCGGTTTGTTTGTGTCGCCGTTGCATAGTGTGGAGGCGGGCGTTCGTGCTTAGGATTGGATGGGCGAGCAAGCTCTGGGTACATGCGTGTTGGACAATCAATGTGTATTTGGTACCTGTTTCCTGACTAAGCTTTTCTGGTCGCTAATTGGCTGGCTGGCTCTCGGGTTGTCAGCCTTGTACCCTAGAAAAGGCAATTGGTACTAGCGCAACCCCTTTTTAATTAGTCCTCGCGCATTCAGTTGTGGCAGTACTTACCGCCTGGTAGCACCAGTTCTGCGGACTGCTGGCCGCCCAGAAATTTGGTGATGCTCTTCTCTCTCAGGGCCGATCCAAGTCCGCCGAGGTCGCTTTTCGAAACCTAGCTGCAGCCGGTAGTAGATTGATTACTGGACGTCCTTCGCGCGGACTGGTGATTCGAACAGGCCAGACAGGGGGTACTTAGAGGCCCTGACTTCGAGTCTACATTTTTCTAAGTCAATGCTAAGTAGATGCCAACAAAGACAGTACCATCCCAATCGTCGGATTTTAACAGATTTAAAAGCCAGTAAACTGGACAATTTCCTGCTTTGAAGGCGTCTGGGGAACCATGAGTAAGTCATCACACTAGGGGATTGGCGCAGCAAGGATGGTAGAATTCGGCTGGTGATCCTGGACGGGTCGCTGAACATGGTAATGATGAGTCAGCAGCGAAACTAACTTTTACTTCGTCGGTATTGCTTTTTGTGATTGTTGACACCGACAAATGTTCCACGGCGGCGGCCCAAGGCAATGGGCAAGCGGTTGAAACCCTACCCACAGGTTAGCTTCCATCTATAGCTCGGTTTCCGAGGTCGGGAGGTGGCTTCGGTACGTCGCCTCTGACAGTGAGCTATTCCAGTAAAAGGGAGTAGAGACTTGATAATATCCCGTGTATACGACACCTCAGCAAGAACCTAGACTCGCCCGTACCGCTTTGGTAGTACCAAAAGGCAGACGACATACTGTCGAGTCTGAAGCCCTGAGACAGATTGCAAGAGACATTGAGTGAAAAACAAATCGTAGGTGACGTAGGTGATATCTCACCTCGGGCTGGGCTGGCCGAGTCGATATCCAGTCAGCCGAGTTGCCTTCTTGTTAGCATCCGCAGCTTGTCTTTGATACGGCAATACTCACACTTGCATACCATCGTCATATATCGAACTTTCCGGGCCGCCTGTATACTCACTCAACGTCGAGTCAAGGCTGCTTATCAGCCCCGGCGCCTGGTCTTTCTCATCGCTATCCACCTGACAATGCTGTCAACGGCAAACCGGGCGGAGCTCTCACCTTTATTCTGCGAAAAACAGTGATGACTACCAGTTGGTATGATGGCCTAGGAATTTGCACGCCTTGCGTGTATAGTGGCGGATGCGGCTGGCGCCGGGGGACTCAAGCTGTGCTGGGAAAGAACTTAAAGAACGCGAGAGGTCTGCGGGCCAAGCATAACCAATACCGAGGGATATGATGTTTAGTGAGAATAAATGAGAAGCCGAAGGAAGATATGTAAAGATACCTGATACAAAATGGAAGGCATGTAACTTGTGAACATGACGCACCATGACCCGGCAGAGCGAACTTGAAAGACCAGAACGCACCACGCTTCGAGAAGATGCCACCCACCAAGGACCTTAACAGCATGCGTGCCTGCGCGTCACAAAAGGAACAGGGACGCAAGTGGGTCAGGTCCTTCCTGCTCTGTTTGCCCCGCCTGACCCCGTGGCCGTGTCGGCGCGGAGGTCCTTCGTGACCTCCGGCTTTTCCATCCGGGGTTTTCCCCCCTCCGTGACGTGACGGGGTAGCTGGGCCCCGTGGCCGTGTCGGCTCGGAGGTCCTTCGCCACCTCCGACTTTTTCATCCGGCGTTCCCCCCTCCCGTGACGTGTCGGGGCAGCTCCCTGGGGGTTGGCTGACTCTGAGGGGCTCTCGGCTTGGTTTCGGGTCCGTGACTCCGCGCTCTCTTTGGTCTGGTTTCGAGTGAGCATGTGCGTGTGCGTTTGACGAATGGGAAAGAGCGACTGAGTGCTTTGTTGGTGTCGCTTTGGCGCTGATTCCTTCTATGGGCTTGGAATGTGAATATACGGCCAACGGTATTGAGTCAGGTTCCAACTGACTGGTTCGAACAGTCGCTCGGTGGCTGGCTCCTAGGTTGGGGCCTTCAAGCCTTGCGAGTCTCAGCATTTCAGCAGGCCTCCTCAGCAGACTTAAGTGTGGAGTGTGTCATTTGGCACCAGTACTGATGGGTCTGTCATGACAAACAGCTCGCTCTCGTTGATTCCCTTTTCAATCTCAACAGCTGCTTCCAGTCCTCCAGTCGCCTCTGCTTCACAGTCGCTGTTTCCCAAGAGCGCAGAACGGCAGTGTCAAGTGGTGCCATTGCTGATGGGGCTATCATGACGAGTGGCTCGCTCTCAGGCTCGTTGCTTTTCAATCCCAACAGCAGCTCCCAGTCCCCCAGTCGCCACTGCCTTGCTGGACTCAGGCTGTCTCCAAGTGTGGAGTGGCAGTGTCATATAGTACCAGTGTTGATGACCATGGTGACATGATTCCATATCAATCCCAACAGCGGCTTTCTTACCGCCGCTGCGCTGGAGCTGTTTCCAAGGAGTGCGGAATTTGTCCGCGTCCTTTAGTGCCAGTTCTTCCCCGCTGATGCCGATCGTGTCATGGCGAATCGCCCTCAGCTGCTCTTCATCCCAACAGCCACCTCCCCACCGCCGCTTCGCGGGAGCTATTTGCAAAGAGTGCGGGGTGCGCCATGTGGTGTCAATGGCTCGCTGATGCTGATGGTGACACGACAAATCGCTCTCAGTCTATTTAAACCCCCAGTGCCAGCAGCCGCTCCCTCAACGCTCCTTCACCATCAATGTTCCCTCACAGCAGCTGATTTCCATTTTCGCAGCCCTGAATCTTCTCCTCCACAACCGCTCCGCCACAGCCGATTACTCTCCACTGCTTTACCATAAAAGCTCCCTCACAGCTGCGCTTTCAAAGCCTTGCATCTGCTTCTATCTTCAAAGCCTCTTCGTGGCAGCCGCTTTCTCGCCGCCGATTCACTGTGGGTATTTCCTCACAGCTGCGTTTTCACAGCCTTGCATCTGCCCCTCCACAGCCGCTCCGCGATCGCCGCTTCCTAGTAGCCAACGCCTAAAAGCCACCTCCTGGCAGCCGCCCCTAAGAGCCGCCCCCTAACAGCTACTCTCGCAGCCGGTTTTGACAGCCGCTCTCACGCCCGGATTCGACAGCCGAATTTTACAGCCGCTTCCGCAGCCGGTTTCTCACTGCTCGTCCCTTGCAGCTGCTTTCGCAGTAAGCTAGCTCTTCACAAGTAAGCCGGTTTTTCAATATATCAGGTCTTTCAAGTGTTATCTGCCTTCTTCTGCCTTCTATCCCCTGTATTAGCCTGTTGAAGTGAATTTATGCATTAGATGGGACGATTTATGCATAAATCGTCCCTTGATATGCCTCAAAACGTCCCAAGTACGCCTGCTAATGTCTAAATTATGCATAGGTAGTTTCGAAGAACGGCCTGGCAGCAACCCCAAACGGCGTCAAACGGCCGGGTTTGAAGCTGTTGACACCTGAGAAGAAACGATTTTGAACGTCACCGACATCGCTCCCGATCGGAGAAGTCCCGATCAATTTCCTGCTCCCGTGGCCTACTGAAGCTCCGTGTGTGACGGGACTTGACGATCGGCCCTTGTTCGAATCAACTTGTAAGTCGTTTGATTCTTGAAATGGCAGACTGTGTAGTCAGGCCTGCAGGCTGTCATACCATCCTCGGGTTCATCCTATTTCAGCCCTGTCCTTGGCACGAGCTGTATTCAGCTGCTCATCCTTCAGAATATATAAGCACAACATCCCCTCCTCCGCTCAGCCGAATATTCAGCATCATCACTCTTCAGAAAATCCCTTTCAAATAGCAGCAGACTTCCCTCAAGCAAATATCACCAACCTCAAGCCTTCATTCAGTAACAGACAGCACGTTGACGCTTTGAGAATGCAGCAACCTTTTATACAGCAAACTCCCAGAGTAACCCTAACACACCGCCGGCGCAATGGACCCCACGCAGCAGAGCATCTACCCCGACCTCTCGGCACTCGTCGACACAGCGTTCGGCATGATGCCTTCCTCCTCGTCTGCTGGTACCGGGTACGTCGCTCAGTCCGCAACCACCTCTTCTCCCTGGATGGGCAACGTGTACGCTGCTCAGTCCACTCCCTTCGACGCCACCGGCAGCTACGCGTACGCTACCCAGCCCGTGAACACCTCCTCCTCTATGGGCGACGTGTACACTGCTCAGTCCAACGGCCCCTTCGATGCCGTCAGCACTGGATACGCCGCCCAGGCCCCCCCTCCCGCCTCCAACACCCTTGGTGTCTCAGACAGCAAACCCGCTACCAAGAGACGCACCTCCCGGGCCGATCCGCGTCCGCCAGCCGCAGCCCGCCGATCTCGCAAAGGCAAGGCCCGCGCGACCGCGACCCCCGGCCCCTTCACCACGGCCGGCCCCTCCAAATCACCCTCCGCCTCGCCCTCGCCCTTGCCCTCGCCCTCGCCCTCCCTCTCGGCCATCCCCTCGGCCCCCAAGCCCGCCTCCTCCTCCCGCCGCGGCGCCGCAGCCAACCCCCCCGGCACCAAGCGCACGCTGATCCCCCTGACGGACAGCATGAGCGATGGAGAGCGGGCCCAAGCCAAACTCGAGAACTACCGGGTCCGCAACAGCGACAGCGCCACCAAGTCTCGCGCGCGCAAGAACATGGCCGTGGTAGAGGGGGCGCTCGCTGCCAAGGGGTTTGCCTCCAACTGCGAGCTGCTGCTCGAGCTGGTGGGGGAGTGTGAGCGGGAGATGGTGCGGAGCGGCATGGGAGAGAGCTGGGAGCGGGTGAAGAGGGGGGTTTTGGAGCGGAGGGGGATGAGCCCGGACCAGGAGGTGAAGGAGGTGTTGTTCAAGAGAGATGAGAGTTTGCTAGCGTTTATGGCAGATCCGGAGGAGTCAAAGAGGGAGTTGGAGGATAAGGTAGCAAAGGGTGAGCTGGTCAAGCTTGGCCTGGCGTTTTCGGATGCTGTTGCCAGGCTGGTGGGAAGGGAGGCGAGGGAGGCAGGGGAGAAGGAGAAAGAGGAGCTGAGGGAGAGGATTGCGGCGGCCGCGAAGGCCAGGGAGGAGGGGTGGAGGGAGGTCGAGGCGTTGAAGGAGAAGCTCAACGCGAAGGTCAACAAGGTCCGGAAGACGGAGGGCGAAGTCGCTTCGCTGAGGGCCACGGCGGTCCGGTACGGCCAGGAGGACTACTTCTCGGCGTACTTCAGCGCCGACCACGCTCCCGCCGCCCCCGCCGCCCAGACAGCCTCCACCGCCCCGACAGCCCCCGACGCCCTCGCCTTCGTCCCGGCCGCCGCCAACACCTTCGCTCCGGTCCTCGCCGACCCAGGCGCCCCGGCCACCGCCGATGCCTTCCCCCCGGTCGCCGCCGACACCTTCGCTCCGGCCCTCCCCTCCCCAAGCATCGCCTTCGCTCCCGGCCCGCCCTGCCCGCCAGACGCCCAGCCCCTGTCCGGCTTGGGGTCTCCGCCCGACATCGACTTCACGGCGATGCTCGAGTCCGCCCTGCCAGGGACGGAGTTCGCTTCGGAGGCACCCCAAGCGGACGGGTGGTTTTTCGACGGGCAGCAGCCCAGCTACGCCCCGACCGATGCCACGGCGTACCTGCAGCATCCGGTCGACTCGGGGGGGTCTGGGGAGTTTGACTGGTTGGGGGATGGGGCGGTGGACCCGCAGCTGTTGCAGCTGGCGGGAGACTAGGATATGGGGCTTGATTAGGAGGAGTTGGTAGTTTTGTTTTTCGCAGGTGGTTAGGTAGTTTCTTTCGTTGCTTTCCTTTCTTAGTTTCCTTTGTTAGTTTTTCTTGAATGCATTGCATTGTCTTTGTACCCCGCTGAGGCTGGATCTTGTGGTCAAGAAGTGCGGCGCCAACAAGCCTGGGTACATCATGGAGATGGTTTTATCATGGAGTCTGGATGGCTCAGCGGAAAGAGCCCCCGTACGAAGTACTCTGGGCGGGTTCCCAATGGCTCAAGTTGTCCATGGCCGAAGGAAATACGGGTTGCTAACCCGGTGATGACAGTTTTCCGCCTTGCCATCGCCACTAATCTCTCGCACAGCGACTCTGACGTCCGTTGAGACTCCCTGCCTAGGTATGAAGGTCATCTTTGGACAGACTTGGGCGATAGCGATGACCACTCGACTGAGATGGTTGTGATAGATGGTCCCAGGATCTTGGTCGGGATCAGCCATGTTGGGCGTCTTTGTCTCGCTGGCCTGGGATTCATGGTAAGCCGAGGATGACAGTTAGCAGTATCTACCATCTTGCTAACGCTAGGTATCAACGCCGTTCTCCTAGGCCACGGCGGCAACGGCCAACTCACCAGCAACACTACCCGTCTGTTTCAAAGAAAAAGACTCAGAAGAAGAAATACCAGGACTAAAAACGGCCTTCCGGTGAAAAAAGACTCCCCTTGAGCTGGCTGTGATAGAAAGTCTTCAACTGAATGTGCTGTTCGCTAAATGCAGCTAGATTTTTGACCGCGTTTGTCGTCATGACCACCGGCTGTTCCCAAGCTTGTAAGTACTTCCTTTATCACTGAGCAGCGATGCGCCTGGAATTCTTCAGAGACAGATAATTAGATGGCTGGGACATGTGGAAATTCAGACCCGGCAGGCGGTTGGGGGCTAGGTGCTTAACCCGGTGCTGCAGCCGGTACTGGTGCCGGTGCCGGGGCAGGCGCTATTGGTTCATTTTACAGGTAGGTTTCACCTAGATAAAACTCGACCACTTCGTAAGTTCAAGCACCTGGAAACGGAACACTACCTGAAGCGGAACAATAGCGCCACACAAAACCCACAAATTCCTACCCCCACAACACAACCGTTACTTGGTCAATTAAGCTCAAACTTTAAACATAAGTTTTTTTATATAAGGGTAATATAAAAACAAAGTTTTGGATTTTTAGAATTTTTTTCCATGATGAATCTGGTGTTTTGAGTCTGCTGGATTTCGGTCAAGAATGAATAAGACCACCAGGACGGGCACCCAGAGGTAAAATATGCCGATATCCAGGACAAATATAGACGTACTGCTGCTCAAATCGTCAAATGCAAGGACAATGGAGAAGCCAAAAGCCATCATGAAGATGACCAGGCTCAGCAGCGTCTGAAACACCCCCTTGCGTCGGTTCTTCCGCAGCTCTTGGACCAGTACGGAGAGTAGCACTTTCGTCTGCGCGATGTCATTTTCTGGCTCATTTGGATCGCGTGGCGTTGCAAGTGGTCGAAAGAGCCCATAGAGCAGTGTCGTTAGACAGATACGGGAGGTTGTGTTTGGATGCACTCGGTCAAAGCCAAGGTCGAACTGGTTGAAACAACTAAGGACATAGAATGCGTTGATGCGACTTCGATCGTTCTCTGTCATCCGCTCCATCTCCTCTTCGCTTGGACCTCGAATAAATCTCCACGCCTTGCTGACGAAACACCCTTCGTGAAGAAAGTCCGGTATTGCGCGATGGTAGCACTGACGTATTTGCCAAAAATTCCAGATCGAAGCTGTCAGTGCTGTCTGGGGGCTTCCCAGCCAGTTTGTGGCCGATACCAGGATGTTGCGTTCAAAGGGCAGACTGAATAAGATGGCGAGGGGGAAAATCCACGTTGAGACCACGTTGAGGCCTTGAGAGCTCGTGTTGTAACCGATGGTTCTTTCGGGACATATTGCAAGGCAGCCTGCTCATTACACTGTTAATAACACGTCTTAACGGAGTACATGTACTTGCCTGAGTATTTCAAATAGAAGGTATCGTTCCAATGTTGACTGTCTAGGCCCTTGATCTCACCCGTCCAGGCGTAGCTGAAGATGCCCTGCCGTGAAAAGCCTCTGTAGGTTAAGTTCCGGTAGAATAGGACGTCGTCAATACCAGATGCGCATTCATCCCAATCGTTTTTTGGAGTTCCAGAAGAAGAGGTCACATATGTCGATCGGAGGAAGAGAATAGTCCGTTTGAGGATGAATAGCATCTTGAAAGTGTCCCAGATTCACCATATGGATCAAAATCCCAGCAGCTTGGCATGGCAGGTCTTTTTGTATCTGGCTGAGTTGAGCTGGCGCCCTCTTTTCGGACTTTATGCAGCCGGATCAGCCCTATCACCTACGAAGAATGCCACCAAGGGAGCCTTGGCGCCCGGCATTTGTGACGGGTGTGTTCTTTTGGCCAATATATCCCATTTAAACCTGAGGCGCACCCCCCTTCGGTGTGTTGTCGGACCTCCCGTTTCACAGCCCCGGTGTGGCTTGCATTATCCAAGCGCTTGTTTTCTCGCATTTTCATGGCCTCTGACTCTAGTGCAACCCCTCAATTGCCAATTAAGCCAGTCCAGCCCTCAGCCTTTCTTCGCCCGCCCGTCGAGGCAAGACCTCTATCGCAATTCGAAATGACCTCTTTTGTAGAAAGTCAATCGACGTAGCGGAGACGTTGACCAATGCATCGTCAAATTTCTGTGATTTTCGGAAACATGTCGAGACTCAAGTTCTGTGCTTGGAAGACACAGGCATCGACAACATGGGAACTATCAGGGATATTGGAATTGGACACAAGCTCATGATTCGAGTTTTTCAACAAGGCCCAGAAGCCTCTCCAATGCATGGCTTTGCAGTGAGCCTCGGCGTTGTCCCACCAGTACGTGTATCCGATTTTGTCGGACGCGGGATGAGGGAAAGACTAGAGAACAGCAAAACCCCTTGTGGGGTTGTCCGTCTTGTAGAAATAGATCCAGTCGATGTGTTGTTCGTGCTCGCTGCCGTATCGAACTGGTAGTAGGTGTTTATTCCCTGTCCGACCATTCAGCTTCATGATGGGATTCATGTTAGAGAACGGCGGTTCCGACGAGGTGTACGACCACTGGCTTTTGCCTGAGCGGACGACATCTGCCAGTGGATCGATATGAATGGTAACTTCAACTTGAGGCTGGAGCGCTGAACGTGGGAGATCCAGATATTCTGCTAGGGTCACCGTTTCGTGTCGAAATTCATGGTCAGCCAACTTGGAGCCTAGGGAATACCGTGTTGTTAGCAGAGACCGAAACATGCTACCCACCGCGAGCGTCGTACCGTAATACACACGGAAGTGTCCAGCCTCCGAGGCTACAACTTCGAATGCACTTGGAGAAATCTCGACCTTCCGCAACCATACCAATCCGTCAACAACTTTGACGTAGACCTTCTTTCCCTGGGCGTATCCCTCTTGGAGAACGAGTGCCGGTTGCGCCAGGAATTTGTCACTGCGGTTGAAACTCAACACGGCAAGCCATTTGACACTTTCTCTGGGAACACCATTGACTGGGCGTCCCAGTAGATGCCCGGCTCTGGCTCTAATATCGAGCTTTTCAAAGCATCCAAGCAAAGCTTCAAACTGAACGAAATTGCTGCTAAGGGTCATGTTGTGAAATCTCTTTGGTCGTGGAATCACCGAAAGATGCTCAATGCTTGCAAACCATCGAGGGCTCGGGCTGAAGATGGAGGTTTTGTCCCGCACCAACCACTCTGATGATTCACCACCCCACGTCAGGATAGATTAGTCGTATGGTATTTGCTGGACGATCTCGCGCTGTAATCGGACAAAAGCCTTCTCGCCGCCTTCCCCGTACATCAGCGGCATATTGACGTCGAAGAGGCCCAGCAAGCAATAGGCAGTGTCTTCGTCTCGTGTGGTCTGTCGGTGTGCTGCCCATGAAATTCGCGTGGCGACACTGACCGAAGCGAGCAGGTCCCGGACCGTGTACATCTCGTCTTCGAATTTTCCAAAATCATGACGCTCGAGAAGATCTTTCTTGACTCTGGTGATCTCGGCGATGTCGGACGCTAGCTCTTTTCGCGACCCGAGGGGTTCCCACATGTTGTCGTAGAAGAGCACGGCCGAAGGGGCAATGAGCCTTGCAAAGTCCATCCGCGCTTAAACCAACGGCTAGCCTTGAAGTATTCCGCCCTATCGCGTCTTTCGACGTCGATGAGATAGGCATAGCATAATACAGACTCGCTGTACCACTCAAACATGCTGTTTATGGCTTCGGATAGCTCGGCGCTGCTGGATTTGTCAATGCAGCATGAATCGATCCAGACGTACTCGAAACCGTCCGACTTGGCGAGATCGCAGACACCAAGCACCTTGGCCACACCGGGCTCTTTGATGCGGCGTCTCAGATTTTCAGCAGAGGTATTTTGCACATCTTCGTACAGGAGTTCGGTGCCTTCGGGGCCCCAGGCGTGAGAGAGGATCGCATACGGCGGCCGGTTTCTTTTGTCAGAAAAGCTCTTGAGCTGATACGTCTTCGTATTGAGCAATCTCATGGTGGCGGGGTATTCTCCAGGGAATCGATGTGAAATTTGAGTGCCGTGATGGTCAGACCTGAGGTTGGGTTCTAATGTTGCCTAGAGGTGCTTGGCCTGCATGCAGCCCAATCAACCCCATCTGCCCATCTGCAGCTCACACGTGATTTAGAGAACCTCTGCAGCCAAGCCCTTCAGCTGTGCTATGTGTGAAGTGGCTGCGGTTGACCACCTCAAACAGCAGGTCGTGTCCAGACCAGGCCAAACAGAAGGCAAAAGTGAGAATTCGAGCAGGTCACCGCTCCCAGGTCGGTTTTCAGAAGGTGGAGCCCGCTGGCATCACTGCAGGGCGGCCGTGACCTTGAGAGTCTGCATCGAACAAAGCGGGCAGTCACGAGAGGGGATCCCAAAAAGTTCCGCGCAACATACAACTATCCCGACGCAGGAGCAGATGCCAGATGCTCAACAAATTCATTGCGCTGATATCACAAAACCCATGGCTCCTGCCCCAGAAATCAAAGGTGTTGCGACCACCTGCCCTTCAAAAAGGGATCGATCAATTTGCAATTTCAAGGGCACAGCCTCCATCTTCCCCACCGCTATCAGAAGGCGGGGCAACGGGTGCAACTTTGGCCCTTTTTTGACCATTTCGGGAGGGATGCTTATCTCAACCTCACTTTCATGACTCACCCGAGGAATTGACTCAGCCCTATGAAACGCCAAACAGGTACAAAAGAGGAACAGTCCAAGCCATTGTCAACATTTTTCTTCCCACCAAAGACAAAACAACAATAATGGCTTCAACAAGCCCCACCACTGAGCCCTCGGCTCCGACAACTACGGAAATTCCCATCCCGACACCCATCTTGGTGACGCCTCGATGCATCCTCCGTCGCTACCACCCCTCGGACGTCCCGGGCGTCGCCCACCACGCCAACAACCCCAACGTCGCCGGTCGTCTCCGCCCGCATTTCCCCTCTCCATACACCCTCGCCGATGCCGAAGCATGGGTCAAACACGCCTGCTCGCTAGAGGGCAAATGTGGGAAAGCCCTTAGCTAGTACGACCTCCTTTCCCCCATGTCCAGTCGTCGATGCTAATAACACCCAGTGCAATCTGCGATCCCGAAACCAACACCCTCGTCGGCTCCATCGGCATCCGCCCCCTTGGCGCCGACGAGACGCTCACCGTTGAATTTGGCTACTGGCTCGGCGAGGAGTACTGGGGCCGGGGTATCATGAGCGATGCGGCGTCGGGCTTTGCGAAATGGGTGCTGGAGAACTTTCCGGCCGATGAAGTGTTGCGGTTGGAGGCGAACGTGTTTTCGAGCAACGAGGCGAGTCGGCGGGTGGTGACCAAGGCGGGGTTTGTGCATGAAGGGACAAGGAGGAAGGCGGGTGTGAAGAGGTGGGATGGCGGGATTGTGGATATTTTGATGTTTGGGCTGTTGAGGGAGGATTTGGAGGGGGTATAGGAGGCTAGATTCTGGATGTACCGTGTACCTAGGTAGATAGTTCGGCATCATGTACTGTTGCTGGGTCTGCAGAAGCGTTGTGGCGGTGTAACGGCCCCGGGAACAGTCGAGGTCTGGTGAGATGCTCTCAAATAAAAAGGCGGGAAGGATTGAGTTTGTCCCGTCCGAGTATGTAAATTCCCCTCTCTCAGAATCGTGCACTCACAGCCGGATGGGTGTATCTTGCAGCCTCGTCGCAAAGCATTCCGTCCGTAGAGTGTCGGATGGCCGTTTAGACCTCCCACCCTTACAAACCTCTAAATCATGTCAGCGTGAGTTGTGCAACAGCGGCACGGAGTGTATGCCCTTCTGGAGGACGACTCAACCGGTGTGGAAGTCAGTCGAATAATGATTGGATAACCACTTGCCGTGGATACACTGTGCCGGATGATGAGGTGCAGCGCCAAGAATTCTCGAGGGTTTCACAACCACCTACCCTTGATAAGCCAGCCTGCCATTTCAAGAGACGTCAGTCTCAAACCGAGCGAAAGGACGTTTGAAGAGGAGGCTGAGCAGCCCCGTGACAAAGGCTATGCAATGCCCTTGTAAGCTGGTAGTATACTTCGACCGGTGTGGGTGAAAGTTCGTTATCTATTGGAAGATGGATTGACAGGACGACATGTCTCAAGAGTCGGCGATGGTGACAAGCCTTCTATAAAGGAAAGGCTTTTCCACACTACCCTTCCGATTTCCATCCGTGAAAGACAGCAACATCTATTCTTCATCACTTCAACATCTCAACAACACGAACTAGGTCATCATGTCCTCACCTCCCACCCCAACTGCCGGGACAAAAGCCCAAGAAGACTCGGGTCCCCTCTCCCCTCTCACAGTTTCCACTGGCTGGCGAAACATCGGCCCCGAATACCTCGGCAAGTCCACCGTCGCCACCAAAGGAAGCCTCTCAGTCCTCTTCGTCCGTCTCCCCGACAACCGAATCTATTACATGTCCCTCAGCGCCGGCGAAGACGAAGAATGGCAACCCCCTCTCAACCCCATCTACGTCGGCCGCCCCGGCTCCGACGCCTCACGGATGCCCGCGGCCGCTAGTGACGTTTCCGTCGCGCCCATCATCACCCGCGTCGAGCTTGGTCGAGGCGGAGGCATCACGCACGAGGTCAACATCTTCATCCGCGGCCCGGACAACCAGGTGTATACTTGCTCCGGTGCTCCGGGCGATTGGGGGAAGTGGCGTCTCCTGGATGGGGTTCGTGCACAGGGCAACATTGGCGTTCACGGCACAGCGGCCGGTGCCATCTTCGTCGTTGTACGTGAAGCTTCGGGCGGGATTCGGTTCCGGGAGCGGAGCAGTGCGGGGGTGTGGGATGATGACTGGACCGACTTGGCGTATCGCGTGCTGGGCTCGCCGGCCATTGTGTACCACGCCGCCTTGAACGAGGTTAATGTGTTCGTCCGGGGGAATGATAACCACATCAAGACTAAGAAGCGGGATGCGGCGGGAGTATGGGATGCGTTGTGGACGGATCTCGGAGGACAGGCCGTGAGCAACCCCGTGACGGTGGAGCGTGGGCCGGCTGTTGAGGTGTTCATGGTTGGCCCGGATAATAAGGTGTATCGCAAGTACAAGGTGGGCGGGGTGTGGACTCCCTCACTTCTGGACTGGGAGGATGTGGGCGGTCGAGTGGCATCGCCCGAGGATCCTGTTGTCGTGGCTTGGGATACCGACCCAGACCCAGGTCGCACATCTTGGAATGTCGAGGTGTTTGTGCAGTGGAACGAGGGCAATAATGTGCGCTACCGGACCTGGAAAGAGGCCACCCTCTGGGATCCATGGAGGTCGCTAGCCGGGGCGACTCGCGAAGGACTGGCCGTCCCAACCGTGCCATCGCAGATCAGCGAGCCCCGTGTTCTTGCTAAAGGCAGCGATGGTTCCCTGCTGGAGTACCGAGCATGATGGGCCGGATGGGTTTCGTATCGAGGTTGATAATTCTAGGTGTATTTGTCCGCTATTACTGACTGATTGGGTGATGCGAGGAGAGATGCTGGATGTGAGACAACGTCCATGTTCGCCATGTGATAGGAGAATCCGCAGCCAATCATGCCACGCACAAGCATTCGAGCTCCTCGTGTGGCCGTGGCTCTGAGGCGGAGCTTCGGTGATGAACAGTTCTTAGGGTCACAAACATTTGAGCTCCGAAAGGTTGCAGGAGTTGAACTAAATTAAAATACCTACCTTGGGCTTGATTGAGGTAGACGTTCTTTTCAATTCCAACGCAACTCCCCCCACCAACCTGAAAACCCGGGCCAGTGATCTTCAACAAGTTGAACAGGACTCGGAGCCCAAACTTGCAAGAACTTGTTTTTGGTCTTAAAAGAAGGCGCGAGATGTCGTACAGCATCAACATCTCGCCCCTCACTTTCCAGTCGGGGGGCATCACCATCGCGCAGTGGATGTCCCTGGCCACGCTTTGTCTTGCGCCGTTGATCGCCCACATCATCGCCGGTGCGCCGGAGCCCACATACCTCTCCCGAAGACGACCGAAATGGCACGAGAGAATGTGCATCTACCCACCTCTCTCCATCCTCTGGCGATACGCCGCCATCACCGATCGACGGATTCGTGCGCTGGATTGGAGTCCCTCGGACATGGCAGCAACGAATGCCATCTTTTGGACCTCCTCGGGGTTCGACGGGTCCGAAGAGATGGCCGCTCGAAGCGTGCAGTACTGCGCGCGTCTCCCCAAGAAAGCACGAATGACGCTCATCTCGGCGGATTCCATCAAAACCCTCATCATCACTCTACAAGGCATCCATACTGTTTTCCTCAACGAGTTCGACATTACTGGAGACCGTCCTAACGAGTCGATGGCACGTTTCCGCGCAGGCGTATCTGTGGGGAACGCCCTCTCTCCGCTTGCTCTTTTTGGCCTCCTGCGACTGTGCGCCGCCTTCTGGATCACGGACGAGTTCAGCTACGTCTGCATCGATGATATTCCTCTGGGCATGTCCCGCGCCTGGGCCATTTCGTCCGACTCGTTACAGATGCAACCAACCTGGGACATCGATCCGTCTTTCTCATCCAAGCCAAACTCAAGGGATGGAGAAAACCGGTTCCTACCAAATTCATGGTGGAGTCGAGTTTTCCGCTTCTTCTATATCTCCGTCTTTGCCGCTGTGTGCCTCATCACTCTCACCTCGCTGATGATGATGCAAGGCGAGGACAAGCGCCTTTCGGCAACGGGAGCAGTCGCTCTTTCCACCGTTGCCATGTTTCCGGCCATGGCTGTCTGCATCTACACCTACTACTCCGTCCGAAACGGCTGCAAATCGACCGTCATTCCCTGTATCGACAAGACATGGTACAAGGTGCTGACGGCAGTTATATTTCTCTCGTGGACTATCTTTCTGATCTTCTCAGCCATCGAGACCAGAATGACGCCGTGTAGAAGGTATACCACAGGATTAGTAGGCTCCGGTGACGACGCTATTCTTTGTTCTGGACTGGTTTACGTTGGTCCGGAATACAGACCCGGCCCGTTGGGTTTGGTGTCAGACATCCCAGCGGAGAAAGGAAACTACACCATGGCGTACTTTACCGGTTCTTGTCAAGGGGAGTCTGGCCAGGTTGTTTCTGTTCGGCTATCCCAATAGTGGCGGGTTCACCCAACATAGCCGGAAAGCGGGGAATTAACGGCAGATAGACACGCAACCGGTGAGGAGGTGCCGGGTACATAACCAGCCATGGCTGCCCTTGCTGGATGTTGGCAAGAATGAATTCATTCAATATCCTGATAATCTCATCGCGATGCGTCTCCTCACTCTCGGGGTGCTTGCTGCGCTTTTCGGCCACCTGGCCGCCTCGCTCAAGATCGCAGCTAACCTGCAGTGGATCGAGCACCAGGGCTGTAATTTTAGTTGTTAGTATTTAGTATTAGTTTTAGTTTTCTTAGTTAGTTTAGTATTAGTTGCTTATTGTACTAAACTAAACTAAACTAAACTAAACTAAAATACTAAGAGGGTTAGGGTTAACTATGTATAAGATATCATATATGTATTAATAAAATGATTTTCTTTTTTAATGCTTATAGAAGTTATATAATGTAAAATATTCCACTAGATTCCATTAGATTCTACTAGTTTTTATAAGTTTATACCAGCTTTTACAAGCTTTTATAAGTTTCTATAAGCTTTTATATTATTAGTAATTAGTATATATGCTAATTTAAGCATTTTTACAGAGTTATATTACATAATGTATTAGAAATTTGCTAGTATATTCTAAACCGTTTTAGCAATATCTGAAAAGTATATAAATAATGGTTATGTCTCTTTCTTTTTTTCTTATCCTTTTTCTTTTTTACAAACTACTTACTTAATAATTTACCAAACTGTTATATTAGCCACTATACTAAACACTATATTAAGCATTATATTAAACACTATATTAAACGTTATACTTACTATATTATAAATAGCTTCTAACGCTTCATATAGCTAACAAACCTCTCTAGCTAGCTTTATTATATTAGATTACACTACTTAGTTAACGTAGTAATACAGCTAGTAAAATAACCAGTAAAATAGTCAGTAAAATAGCCAGCTAAATAGCTAGTAAAATATAAATTCTAAATATAATAACCCCGACTTTTAACTAAAAGACGATAATAAATATATATTTAAAAATGGTTTATTTACTTGTATATTACAGCTAATCAATTATACTAAAGAACGCAAGCTACTAATACAGTGTACAACCTACTTATATAAAAAATTGAAAAAGTGGCTAGTTTTTAATTATTAAATTACGTTACTTATTATAAAAGAAAACATCTAAATATAGCTTATAATAAAAAGTTAGAAAAAACTAAGTAACTTAAGTAAAATATACTATCTACTACTACTATTACTATTACCGATTTCTTCCAAAAACAGCTACTGAACTAGTGCGATGGCGCAATAGGGAAGAAACCATAAAGAGAACTACACCTACAGAACGTTATTGTCGGCCTGGAAGGCTGACTCCTAGACTACTGGTCCTCCGATCAGAGGGACATAAATGCAACTGATGTAGAAAAACAGATACGTACCTAATATAGAACAAAACCTAATATGTGACAGTACCTAGCATAAAACGGAGCCTAATATAGAACAACAAAGGAAACGCGACCGTGGATCAGGTTATCTTCCTTCGATCGAAGGGCCAGAATGTCACTAGGCTTTTAATGGGAGGTCTTCGTAGTGAAAATCGTCGGATCGATTGTTGATTGAAAGAAGTACGGTTTAAAGAACTGCGCGGCGCGGCCTCTTTTTAACGGTGGCACGCGCTAGAGAACGTATCACTATGTATATAAACAGCTACAGTAATATTACACACAGAGCCTAAAAAGAACGATAGGGACGACCTGAACAAACGCCCTAAGTTATTATATACTATCCTTAATTCTGATCTGGGGTATTGTATACTATCCTAGGGAATGTACTAGTATATTCTGGCTAAAATTCGAGACCATAGTCCAAAATTTAAGCCATTAGGGCACTGTCACCTCTAAGCAGTTTCTAATGGTGGTCTTAAATTCAGGCTTTAACTTGCCCACTTTCTAGAATTTGTGCTACCCTAGCGTTAATCACATAAATACGTAATCATTCTTGGAGCTCATTATACAGCGTTTTAATCACTCCAATTTCCTAGCTAACTAGAGAGGATACATACCAAATAGTCGAGCAATCATCCAGGCTCTAATGGTAAGGGCCTGGCCCTGTGGGGGGCTTCAGTAACCCTTAGCCATAAGCCCCCTACGCATCAACCTTGGCAACAGCTCTATGTTTTACCCTAAAGTTGCCCTCAGCAATTTTCATGTTCGTGCGTGATCCTGAGCCGCTCTTGAGTTAGGGTGAGCTATGGGTGACCTAGCCTGCACAATCCGTGTGGCCCAATTCTAGACCCTCGACTATAGTTACCGGACCTACTAATCAAGGTGTGTGGAACGTTTCACTGAGGGTACGGAGCTCATGGGAGCAGCGGAAGTGCAGTTGCAAAGTGACTTGATTAGGTAGAAAGGGGGGGAGCGAAGCTCCCCGACTAAATACAAAAGAAAGCTCCCTGT
>Ga0247758_1000711_pt1 | contig 28804 bp, 25 predicted proteins | sample UWRJL156409C4_FD_180950 | JGI IMG/M metagenome (GOLD analysis project Ga0247758, IMG submission 180950) | Plant litter microbial communities from Arlington Agricultural Research Station in Wisconsin, United States - UWRJ-L156-409C-4 | ecosystem: Environmental > Terrestrial > Plant litter >... | reverse complement strand
TTTATCTTTTTCATTTTCAGGGGGCTCTTTTCTTGTGGAGGGGATGGCCAAGGCTGTTTTGAGAGGCCCCCTTTTATATGGCGGTTTATGTTGGTTGGGGATGCTAGTGGCTGACGCTTGAACAGAGACGACGCCGACCTCCCCTTCTCGCAGCTGGTGCTTGACCTGTTCACATCCTTCATCCGAACGGGCAATCCAAACCCGGAAGCAGGGTATCTTTCCGCTAGGGGGTATGATGGGACGAAGAGGCGCTTGGAGGAAGTGGACGGGGAGTGGACCGCAGTAGTGAAGGGAGATTTGCGGATGAGGGTCTTGGACTGGAAGGGCGGGAGGAAGATGGAGGGATTCAGGGAGCTTGAGCAGTGTCGGGGGTTGGGGCTGGACGTGGTGGAGTATTATTCTGGGTTGTGAGGGGTTATCAGGTAGGTAGGTACTATTCGAGCTATCGCCCATTTGATAGTTGCTACTATCCCGCAGGTAGGTTCCGTAACGCTGTTCATATCGGAATTCCATCCTGAACGTACTTCACCCCTTTCTGTCCGCTCATGTTCTTACCATCCACGAATTGATACTTACCTAAGGTGTACCCATTCTGAATTCCATATATCACGGTAGGTCTCATATGTCGAGAGAACTGTCGAGAGAACTGTATCGAAGAAGGCCGTGAAGGAATTCCTTTGGTAAGAGAGTGCCCATTCCTGGTCAATTGGACTCAACTTGTCGTTTCTGCCCGAGATACCACTCACTTGGGGCTTTGCTGGCCCAAGAAAAGGACCAGAACGGAAGGTTGTATTCCTCCGAAAACGTGTTGCGAGGGGACAGCTTGCAAGTCCGGCGCAGATAGGCATGAAGCTGGTCCGCTTCCTCGCCCCATAGCTGTGAGAGTAGGGCGCGGCACTGGCGGATAAAATTTTCTTCTCTCATGTAGACGGACTGGTTCGCGATGAACATCATCCCATTGCTAGACCGGGCGTGGTAACGTTGAACCTCGCGCTCCCTTTCCGGACTCGCAGGGCCCTATCTCAATAGACCTGAGATCGTCGGCGCTACCGCCTTGCTGGTAGTTGTAACGTATGCGATCCCGTCAAAGCGCCCAGGTAACCAACAAGAGCTCCTCAAAGTCGTGGGGTTGCCGTTGGAAATCGATGACAGGACTGCCGCTCCCAGTCCTAGGAGACAGGCGGTAGAAGGATGTCTGCTGGCGGCTGGGGACACGATCGAACACGACTGCCGCGTTCCGCCAGAGCCAGTGATTCACCATTGGGAGTAATAAAACACTCATAGTAATAGAGGTGTGTATCACGCCGTTCGACGTGTTCCTTCTTAACGAGGCGATACTTGCAATTGATCCGTCGGTTCTTGGCACGCCGGATCGATTTCAAACGTATCTCGCTTCGCAGCCGATTCACCCAGAAGTTCTTGCAACGGGGTTCAGGCCATGGCTCTCGGAACCGGATTTCCACGGATTTAGGGGCCGCTGCTTTCATTGAATCAAGAACCTTGTGGACGTCGCACGGTTTCGCACGCATGGTGAGTAGGGAGGCGAGATGGTAGCCACCCTTGGGCGCCCTGAATTCGACGACCATTTCACGGGGTTGGCAGAGCTTCAGTCCTCGTAACAGCGCTGAGTCGAGGTCTCTGGTCGACCAGGCATATCGTTTCCGGGCCCGGGTTGCCTCAAGTTCGAGCCAATACCTTTCGGAGCAGCGGCCGTTCACAACGATGACAAGCTGATCCAGCTCGGTAAACTTGCCGCTACCACAAAAGACAAAGCCGGCAGGTAGTACGGAAATAACTTCAGCGCGCGTACGACGAGCTAACCGGAGAAGGGTGCTGAGATCTTCGATTTCGCCAACAGCTTCCCAGATCAGGAGCCTCAGCTCCGGGGGGAGCTCTGAGAGTGTTGCCATGTCCAACGTGGCGGGATATTGAATGGGCTATGAAATCAGAGTGATCGGCCTTCTCGATTCGAATCATTGAGCTCGAGGAATAGCTCGCGCTAGTTATTTCATATTAAAAGGGTTTAAAAACGATCAGATGCTAAGGTTCTGAACACCTCGGATGTATACCTACACGCGAGAGGCGTCCATCAGAGGACCAAGCCTTTTCAATATGATGAGGGAAAAGCCCCATCATCGGGAATACCCCTCACATGATATGCTCTCATATCTCACAGGGAGAAGCTATCACAATTCCTTTTCAGCAGCAGTTGTCATGTCAAGATTGGTGACATCACCGTTGGGGTACTTGAGGTAACGATTATTTATCGATAACGTTAGCAATTAAGCAGCGCGAGGGTGCCCCCAAAATTAACGGTTGCCCCACTACCGTCGCGTGCAAAACGCGGTTCCCAAGCCCCGTTTAGTGCCTGCGCGAACAATCGACAGCCTGCTCTCCTCCCTCGGGCCATGTTGGGCTCCGGCTTTGTCCAACCCATTCCCTGTAGGAACGATCTGTCTCTTGAAGAGACTCTCTTTAAGAGTGAAGATGTCTGTAACATCACCTCTTACCTCAGCGGAATCGCTCTCCACCCCCGAATCGTACACGACCGCCAAAGACTCGCCCTTCCATGAAGCCGACACCACGGGTATTAGTAGCCCTGTCGTCGAGGACCGCGACGAATCGCCGCGATTTCGCCATGCTGTGCACCCTATCCACGAGCTGAAGGGTCAATGCCAGATCCAGCTGGAGGAAGAGCTCTGTAAACTCCACCAGCCGAACCTACCTAGCTTGGACTACCTCTTCTAACACAACGCAGTCCTTCCTGTCATTCTTGTGCTGGATACCCTGCTCGCCGATGGCACCGTCACAAGGCCCTCAAAACATCCAGCCCCCGCCCGGGTGGCACCTCCGACCCAGCTCGCATTCCTGAACACTCTCATAATACACCCGTCATATACATCACGGGCATCCGAACCCACCAACCTTCACGTCGCAGCACGCGCCCTTGCCTATCTACGCGGTGTCCTCGAAATAACAGGACCCATTCACGCCAACCTACGCTACGCTTTTACATTCAATCGCCGCCCCAGGCGCGACGGCCGGGATAGTCGTAGTACCAGTAGGTACCATACCCGCTACAGCAGCCCCCCCCTCCACGACGACGAAGCCAATAGTAGTGACTCCGACAACGTCGAGGGAAGGCTCGCCAACGAGCAGAGCGTATGGCAAGGCGCGGGGAACTTCTGGGCTGTACTGGGCTGGGCGTTTCGCTGCGCAGCGGCACATCCAGAACGATGGCGGCACTGGAAGGTGTGGCTGGAGTACATGGTGGACGTACTGGAGAAGGACTGGGACGAGAGGTTCGCGCTGGATGCGGAGCAGAACGGCGTCGAGGGGAGCCAGAGCACACAGGCAGGGGAGTGGAAGATGTTGAACGAGAGTCTGCTAGTTGCGTATTTCGATGACCTGCACCGGGGAGGGGATATCTTGAAGGGGGTGCTGCGGGCGTTGATGGCATTTACGGACGATGATCCAATCGATAAGGGCGCGTACCGGGAGGTGTTCGAGCGGGAATTGGCTGTTATCACAGGCAATAGCAAGCGAAAGCGCGCGGCAACAACGGGCGAACCGGAGGCGAACCAGCTCGGCAGCTTGATGGATTGGGCGGAGGAGGACGATCTCGAAGAATCCGAGGACGATGAAGACGATGACGAGTTCACGAGCCGGCCAAGCTCACCTTCAATCGGGAAGAAAAAGTCGGCACGGGTATCACGGGGCAAAAAGGCGAAGCAGGCAGGCTCCTCGCCTTCCGCCGCAATCTTCCGAGTCACCGAGGGCATGGCCGACTCCGTCTCAATACGCCTCCGAATATTCCGCCTCCTCTCGGCGGCGGCCTGCTACATCCCGGAGCGCTTTTGCCCGCTCGCGGATCTTTATGACAAATTCGCCGACCGTGTCTGCAATCTGCCACTCGCCATGTTCCGGCCGTTTATTGATTCCCTCTCCTCGATCTCCGTGACCTCTGTCTACGTCTCACTCTATCGCCGCTTCGCCGAACGGCTGCTGCCGAACAATTGCCCTGACCCGAGTGATGTCGATAGTTCCACAGACGAAGCGGACGGGCTGTCATTCGATCTATTGGGAAAATGCTTCCTTCCATTTGCCGCCAGTCGTGTTATGGCGGAGGATAACGCAAAATTATCCCTGATCCTGGAGAGCATGCTGTGGTTTATCTACCAAAATAGCCCGGTTACCAAGGCGGAAGCAACCCGCTTGGGTAAGGCCGCGGAAAAGGGGATTAAAGCGCGGGAGGAGCGAATAAAGAAGCGGAATGCCAACGTCTCGGCGGCCGACAGGGAGGCGAGGGAGGTTTTGCAGCGATCGGCTAGGAGCATGAGGATATTCATCCAGGTTGCGGGCGGAGACTCCAAGGCACGATGATGGGTCCTGGGACGTGTACCGCTTGAGTTTTGTTGGGTTCTTTTCTTCAAGGAGCCGGGGTCTTGTTTCGGTTCGGATTTATTGATACCCATCTCCAGAGCATGTACAAAAAGCAGAGTTTGTCTCATTTCTTGTTTCGTTTCGGGAAATCGGGCGCGGGCTTTCAGGTAGACTATATTTTCACTGGTGACGTATCAGTTATCAGGGGTAGGAGTTTTCCACACTGGGACTGGTTCGGCGGTTGCCATGACTAAGGGTTATGAAAGGAGTGACCTGGACAAGGAGGCATCTTATACACCTGAGATAAATATGTATGTGGTGCCTACTGGTGACCTCGAGCGTCAGGTTTCTCACTTCAGCACCTTTCTACACAGCACTCAAATCGCTTTACCGCATATCTATACCGATAGGCTCAGCGGCCGTATAATACAAATCAAATCCAATAGTGATGTTGACATCGCTGATGAGAATAACCCTAACGCCATCCCCTTATTCCTTTGACAAACGCCAGTCCGTCATGACCATGCATGAAAGGGTATCCGTTTTGCCTCCCACCAGAGAGAATAACGCCGTTCCACGCCAAGTTCCGATCAACAAGCCAGCCCGACAAGTTACAACTGCTCCAGCCAAGTCCAGACACTGCTGCCACCAGACTAGTCAACGCGCTTCCCGTTAGCTGCGTCCTCCATACGGTGTGGGCAGTTGTGTTGGTTCGCCAGCTCCCACTCCTTTCGCTCCTCCGCCATCGCGCGAAAGTCGTCTTCGCCAAGATCGCTCGTCTCCTCCATCATCTTGTCCAGCTCGGCGTATTCCCCCTTTGGGACGGCCCATATATTTTCGCGCAGCCGTTTATGTCGCTCGCGGTCCTCCTCAATTCGCTGCTCAATCTGTCGGCGGTCGAGCTTTGGCGGCGCGTTAGACCGGCGGGTCGAGTGCGGTGCTTGCTGAGAGTGTGACGAGTCGCCGAGGGCGAGGTCGCCATTAGCGGGCGAAGAGAGGGCGAGGTCTTGAGATGATGTGTCGCGGTCCCTGAGAACCTCCTCAATCTGGGAGACGGTCTGGGATTCGAGGAAGTTTTTGCTCTGGAGGGTCTGGAGGACCTTGCGGGTGACCTTGATGTTGGCGGCGCCAGATCCGTCCTCAGGGGCCACGGCGTCGACAACTCTTATGATATCGCGCTGCATCATGCGCACGTAGTCGCCGTGGCCCTCGCGATGGGCCATGTCGAGGAAGTGCTCGATAAAGTACATGATGTTGGCCCGGGTGTTCATGCCGTTCCGCTCGAGCTGCTCGAGGATGCACGAATGCAGGTCCTCGGCCAGGTCCTTGTGTCGAAGGGCATACTGCGCAGCTTTCTGCGCAGATGTTACGGAGGCATTAAGTCCTCGCAGCTGGCTCGTGAACCGCATGCGCACTTCGAAGGGGTCCGCCATTGCGCAGAGTTGTGCGACTGTCTTCTTTTCAGATTCTGATTCCTCCTCGGAATCCCAGTTGAACTTAAAAAGGTCCTGGTCCCTGTACTGTCCGTATTCCATCGGCAAACCTATACCCTGCGTGTGGGAAAACGCTAGCCCTTTAGGGAAGGCGGTGAGCCCCCCAGTCGCGTCGATAGCGTCCGATAACGGGAGCTTGGTGGGGTGATCGGGCCCAAATATTTTGGCAATGGAATGTTCGTGGTGGGGCAAATAGGCCCTCTCCAGTGCTGGTTGATGAAGGCGATGATGAAGAGAATGGATTCTGCGTAGAAATATCAGCTGTGCTGGTGATTGTAGTTCACTTTGTGTTCATGCTTAATTTGATATGTTTTTATCGTAAAGTCATTAGCTGTCCACTGTCTTGGCAAGACTATCCGTAAGCCTCCATCCTGCCGCCGCCGACTCATATCTTCTCGTTTGGTGAGGCGACACTTCCGCCCCTTTACCCTTCTTTGACCGACCCTTCTCTCCTACTCATCATCCCGTTTCTACACTGGCACCTGAAACACAACTACGAAAAACACACAAACCGCAACAATGTCTAGCTCAACAAACCTCACAATCAACGGCAATGGCTCCGAGGAGCTCACCATGGCCGTCCTCGGATGCGGTGAGTCGCCCCTGCCCCTTTGGGCCACATAGCCACATCGTCTAACACGGCATAGGAACCATGGGCATTGCAATCCTCTCGGGCATCCTCACTTCCCTCCAGGACATGCAAACTGCGGCCAACCCCCTCCTCTCTTCCACATCCGGCACCTCCACGCCGGCGGAGGAGCTCCCCACACGCCTGCCCTCGCGCTTCATCGCCTGTGTGCGCCGGCCCGAGAGCGCCAAAAAGGTCAAGGCCGCGCTGGCCTCCTACCCCTCTTCATCCATCACCATAGTGCAAAACGACAATGTGTCTGCTGCGCAGAAGGCAGAGGTCGTCATCCTCGCCTGCAAACCGTACATGGTGAATGAGGTGCTCAGCGAGCGCGGCATGGACGCCGCGCTCAAGGGCAAGCTTCTCATCAGTATCCTCGCCGGCGTGACGGTTCCTCAGATCGAGGCCATCCTCGGTCCGGATTCAGGCACCCTCATCGTGCGCGCCATGCCCAACACAGCGTCGCTGATCCGCGAGTCCATGACCGTGATCGGTACCTCCTCGCCGCCCCTCCCTGTCGAGAAAGCCGGGCTCGTGACCTGGATCTTCCGACGCATCGGTGAGGTAGTCTACCTGCCCCCGACGACGATGGACGCCTGCACAGCGCTGTGCGGGTCCGGGCCGGCCTTCTTCGCGCTCATGCTCGAGGCCGCCATTGATGGTGCGGTTGCTATGGGTCTGCCACGTGCTGAGGCCCAGCGCATGGCGGCGCAGACGATGCGCGGTACCGCTGGGCTGGTGCTGAACGGGGACCACCCCGCGCTGCTGCGCGACAAGGTCAGCACCCCCGGCGGGTGCACCATCGGCGGGCTATTGGTGCTTGAGGAGGGCAGGGTCCGCGGTACTGTTGCGCGTGCGGTGCGCGAGGCAACGGTTGTAGCGAGCCAGCTGGGTAAGGGTGTGCAAGGCGTGAATGGTACTAGGTTTGGCGGGAGTCCCTTCCAATAGAGCATTATCTTGTTTCCCTTTCCGGCAGGATCACAGCAAATACCCAGCTGCTTAGAGCGGGAGTTGTGTGGTTGAGGTCTAAAGCCGTATACTTGTCTCAGTTTTTCCGACTTTGCGCGGAGGTATAGAGGTGAAAGGACTGGATAGATAAAATGTTACATTTGACACTTTCTGGCCAGGTTGCGCATTGCCGTCTCTCAACAACAACACCACAGCATGTTAGCAGCGTCGAGATAGTGACGCACAAGCAGCCTCTCATTCCGTTATAACCATCACACATATTACATACACTCATTTTCGTACCGACGCACCCTGTCAGGGACCACTCAGCCACCAACCGCATAACCTGACGGCTTCAAAACCCCATGATAAATCATTAGCCACCTATTTCGGGTACATGAAGTAATCATCAACGCCGCTGACCCTCGATGCTCCCGCTTTTCCATGCCCTAAACCTTTTGTTTCTTGGGTGCTACTTCCTCTGCGTCCTCTCCAGCTTTGCGTTTCCCGTTCCCGTTTGCGCTGCTTGTCGCATCGTCCTGGTAGCGTTCCGCCTTGACTAACAACCGAGCAAAGTCGAACGCCACACTCGCCACTGTCTCGTTGAGTTTTGTGATGCGCTCGGGGATCTCCAGCTCACCGAGTGCGTCCTTGTTGTGCCGGTATACTCTCTGCTTCACCATCAGCTGCCAGAGCCGGTACTCATGCTCCTGTAATTTACTAGGCTTCGCGCGCTTCGTGTCAGGTTCGATGCATGGTCGCACGGAGTCTGCCAATTTCGACATCAGGTGCATCTCGAGTACCCGGGCGAACTGTCGCGGTGCGATCTTGGCCTTTCCCCGGACAGCGTCGGCTGCTACTCGGTCCACTACGTTGCTCGGCGCAACGCCGTTCTTTCCAGGGATCACGATGCTGGTGTCGATGTGAAGAGCGTTGAAGTCGGGCTGTTTGCGCAAGAAGTGCAGATCGGCGATGTCGCGCATGTCATCAAAAGCCTCGTTGGGGTCCTCGACTGTAATCTCCACCGTTTGCGGGTGGTGGATGTATTCCTGGAAGATGATGTTGTAGAATTTGGGACCAAGGCCCTTTCCTTGGAAGGGTGGGAGGATGATGAACTGAGAGATTCTCGTCCGGCAAGGCAGCTGGGCCAGGTCAAAGTTCTCCTTATCAAGGGCAAGATCCTCCAAGCCGGATGTAAGACTCCCTTGCGACGGAGATGCGGGGGGTGTCGGCATCTGATAGAGGAAAAATCGGTAGACGGTGCTGTAGCCGTTGAATATGTACGAATTGCGATCTGGCTCGCCAGATACGGGTTTCTTTTCGTAGAGGAAGAAAATAGTCCACCGGTCAGAATCCGGCTCGTCTGTCGGAATGTAGGTACCGCCCTCGATCAACAGCGGGACAAAGATCTGAATGCGCTTGACCAGCTGCTTGACGGCAGGGTCTGCAAGACTGCCTTTCCACACCTCGTATGTGGTATCATCTCTGGTGAAGGAAGTGGCCAGTTGGCCAGGGGGTGTCCAGTCGGTGCGAGTCTTTCGGATGACATCATCAAACTCCTTTTTCTTCTGGAAGGCGACCTCGGGGAGGTAGTCCTTGAGGACCGCCACTACGTCGGTCGCTTCTGTCTCCCCAGTCGGCTCGAACTGTTTGCGCCATTTGACCTGCAAATTCGGCCGCATGTCATTCGCATTGAAGGTGAGATTCACCTCCAGGCCCTGGTAACCAAAAATCTGCTCATCGTCCCCAAAGATTGAATAGGCGTGAGCGGGGCGGAAGCTTTGGATCGCTCTTGATTCGAGTCTGGTAGGCCGAACGAGCGATATGACAAACGCCTTTTTGGCGGACACCGACCCTGTTTTTGTAAGTACAAGTGCATATGTGAGTGGGCTCGGGAATGCGATTTCTTACATTCGTCACCCCCAAAGTTCGACATGGTGGATTGTGAAGTCTGAGAGTCCGCTCCTGGTTACGATGCGCCTGGAGGCCTTGGGACCTTCCAAGGGCGCGAATTCTGGGGAGAATTTACTTGCAATTTCGCAGTTGGCTTCTCGGGGGCTCCGAAACGTCGGGTTTAGCAGGTAAAGGTAAAGTTTGTTTGTTTGGAATTGAAAGCCAGTTCTGAAGTTTGAATACTGGCGATACTTTTGCGCGCGCAGTGTGTCGCGTCGCGGTTCAATTCTGTAAGTTGAACGCTCAGACCATGCGCTTGGCGATTCTGCCCCACTTAATGTTTGTCTCGCACATTGAAGGTACGGCATCTTTTGATGTATCCATCTTGGTCAACTGCCTACCTACCTAAGATCGTCTTGATGATGTTCAATCTGAGAAGGCTCCCTGTTACGAATCCCGAGCTGTATGATAGCCCATGCTCCTATGGGGGGTTAAAGTGAACGAATTCGACCTTCGTGAGGTACATCGCACCCCGGGCTAAAACGGGAAGCAGGGGCTCAAGGGTGACCAGGGGGATGGTCGGCTCATTGGCCGGCGTTGGTGCGGACAGCGGCTGCCGATCCTGCCAATTGGCTTGTTGAACAATGGAGGGTCTCGTTGGAGATATTTCCCGAATACATAGTGTTCTGCAACATCGTTAATTGGGCTTCGTTGTCTTTACTTGCGTGCTCTTGCCGATGGAATCCACGAGAGCCAGACCATTCCTTTGATCGTCTAGGTTTTACTGAAGCACCATCATCCAAGATGGGTGGCTTGCTTATTCTTCTGGCCCTCAGTGTGAGTTGCGCCCAAGACCCGAGACATTTGCGCTTCGCCGCGATGATCGCATACAAGTTACTGACCCGAGTTCCGGACAGGTGGTGATGGCCTTGGCGTACGTCGAACCATTCGGGAACTACTTCCTTTCTTATGTGTATGGGCGCGAGCTGACAAGGAGTTTCGCGACAGTTCCTTTTTGGCCGGGGCCCTTCCACTGTCGATGAGCCTTTCGCAGTCGCAGCTGCGATTGATATCGAGTATCGGCGTCGGAATATTGGTGGGAACGTCGCTCATTGTTATAATACCTGAGGGTATCGAGGCCGTCTCTTCTGCGTCAGAAGCAGGCCGTTCGGATCCAAACAAGGCACGCCAGATTGTGCAATCGAGGAGTTCGGAGGTTGTATGGGAACGAGGGACGAATGCGCCCCACGGTGGCGATGAGATATATGAGCTTGGGAAGCGGGAGTCGCAAGACGCGACTAACCTCGACGCCGTGATCAGGAGCGTAACCGCGGTTGGCGCGATCAACCGCAGGAAAGGGGACGAGAAGGACTCAGACGAAGGGTCTCCGGCACATCCTCCCGAGACCCACAAAGATGCCCACAACGAACGGCATCTGCCAACCTTCGAGATTGGCTTCTCCCTTATGCTTGGGTTCGTGCTCATGTTCCTAATAGACCGGCTGCCGCGACATGCGACGGAGAGGTTCCAAGGTGCTCCGGCAACAAGACACATCAGCCTCGATAACCTCTCGACCTCTAGCGTCACTGGAGATGAGGAGTCAGAAGGCTTCTTGGGCTCTCTCACCCCGTCGCCCAAACAATCTCGCAGTCTTGCTACTACGACGGGCCTTGTTATTCATGCGGCAGCGGACGGCATCGCGATGGGCGCATCAGCTACAACATCGAACATGAAACTCGGCTTTATCATCTTTGTTGCCATCATGGTACATAAAGCTCCCGCTGCCTTTGGCCTTACCTCGGTGTTGCTCAAGCAGGGTCTTTCAAAGAGAGCTGCGAGGGGCCATCTGATTGTCTTCAGCCTTGCTGCCCCATTTGGCGCAATAGCGACGTACTTGATCATCTCGATGGTAGGGGGCAACATGGAAGGCCCTTCTGGTGAGTGGTGGACTGGCATGCTGTTGCTCTTTTCCGCCGGGACATTCTTGTAAGCCCAACCCTTTCCGTCTGACAAGTGAGAAGTGCTGATAATTGTATTTTGGACTAGGTACGTCGCGATGCACGCCATGCAGGAAGACGCCCAGACTCAGGGTCATGATCACCACCCCGGTATGAACGGATACCAGGACGCTGGCAATGCTCAGCGAAAGCAAGCAAAGCCGCAGATGCGGGACACTCTTGCAACAGCTGCTGGAATGCTGCTCCCGCTTCTCACACAATTTGGCCATCACCACTGATCTGGCCCATCAAGGAAGGGGTGGCGTTTGGTCTAGATGGGGCTCATGTACTTCATACGCAACGGGCATGGAATTTTGCGACTGGTGGCAATGTAGAAGATTTTGTATTATTTAAACTGACCAGTGGAATTTGGTTAATCACTTCTGCGAGGGAGAGAATTGATGAGTGTCGAAATAAAACTTGACCCCTCACTGTGTTGTGGCCCCCTTACCTGCGGCCAGAGCGACGCCAATGACGAGGGTTTATTCGCCGTATTTGTCGGCGACAGGAAACTCCGCTGGTAATATCCGACGAGACGAGGCGACCACGAAGTTTCAGCCAGCTCTCAGGGAGAGCTTAACTGCACGGAGGGGGCGCCGCGCGTGGTGGGAGACCGAGATGTTTCAACGAGAGGGAGCTATATGTTTGAGTTAGAATAATTCCAGGGGCTAAATCCCCCAGACAGATTAGAGATGGCAGAAGGGGTGGTTGCGTGCCACAAATCCCGTCGCCGTCCACTTACACAGGGCAAGAGAAAGCCTAAGTGATCAGAACAGGAAGACGAGGTTCAAAAAGCTCGCAAACTGTGCGGGTTTCCGCCCTTGCCTGCTGTGAGATCTGTGATCGCCCGACACCGACAAGAGCAAGCGCATCAGGGATGACGACAATGCGTCCAGACCGGACGGAACTTGCTTGCATATGTTGATGGTGATCTGTGATCTCCCTTCTACCGTGGCACCATGGTGCTCCGCAGCTGTCGGGTGACATGTCATCATCTGCAATATGGACCACGCTGTAGGACTACTGGGTTGTGGGCAATGGTCTGGTTTTGGGAGGGTCGATTATTAACAACCTGGATGCTGCAGGTCTTGGAGGTTTCAGTACCCCCTAAAAAAAAAAAAAGAGACTCGGCACCATCATGAGTTCGGACCTTTCTCGCCTCCGCGCATGACACGAAGGTCTGGAGACCATGTCATGAATGGTCTATTACTTCTCCCTCTCATGTCAAGCCTAATCCTCGACTCGTAATCCGGCCTCCACGCAACCTTGATTGCTCGGTGGAACGGAATGCGGAGCGCTGGGCTTGCAGGCCCGCGGCCGCGCCGTGGCTTCATGCAGCGACAAAGTGCCTGGTCAGTGGTCCATCGCCCGGCTTTCCCGTTAGGAATGGCGGAGGCGTTCGGTTCCTCGATCGTGGGCCGAAAGTATGTTGGGCGTTAGCCTCGGTGTTTTGGCATCTCGAGGCATAGCTAGACAATATTACGTGATGGGCGAGCGCGTGTGTGGGCAGTGGCTCTGGAGGTCCAACACTCACTGGGCTCAGATCTGGGGGCTGCGACACATTTGGTCTTGTCGGTTGGAAGGGGACCCGTCAGCAGCAATGTGTGTTCGCAGCCCTTCTATCGCCGCTTGTTAGATGTGGTGTGCCGAATCCTTCGAAAGAACGGCCCGCCTATTCATCCAAGGTGCGGTTCCTGCATTCTGCACCCGTCCATTGTTAGAAAGTCGCCGCTGCTTCATGTTCCCAGGTCCTGACCGAGTCTTGTCGAACCCGGATTATGGCCTCTTGGACGGATGGAATCGGAGGCACTCTTGGGAAGGCTGCGAAGCTGAACTCTTTCGGGATCCATGGTCGATGGTCCCCGGCCCCGCCGTGCACGACACGCGCATTGCCCAAGCGCGGGTGGGTGGTGATGTACATCGAGCCGCGGCGCCTGCGCATGTCCTAGCCTGCGGCATGTCTTGGACCAGTTGCCAATATTGGCAGTGTGTGTGTGTGAGTCGCCCACCGGCTTGCGCTCGGCATACCTGGCCGGCTTCGACCAAGGCAAGTCGCAAGTCCTGCGCTCTGTCCATCGTGGGCACCGGACAGCTGGAGCTGGTATCTGGGGTGATCGTTAGGAATGGAGTCCAGTCACCACCGTACCTACACCTCATGCGAGGCCCGTCTGCCCAACGGACAACGCATGTCAGAAGTCATCGCTGCCGCCGCCAACAAAGCGATGAGGTGGAATGGTGTAGGGCCATAGCCGCCTATCACACTGACGAGCACACGCAGGGTCGAACGGCCTTGCGATTCGAGATCGTGGCTCCATTTGGCGAGTGCAGGGGCCTGCTCGTAGGTGGTTGTGCGCACTGTCCACCCAAGCCGAGCCAGACAGCCATCTTGGCAGATTCCCCCTGCGGCGAGTGGGGCAGCGATGCGGTGCAGAGACCGCCTGCAATTCGCGACCGGCCCCCCCTCGAACTCGCCTGATGAGGTGCTCCAGTGCCACTCAAAGCGGCGGCGCAGGCCTGACCCCGAGGTTAGGTACTTTGGTACCCCAGAACCTATCCCGGCCTCGCGAGCCCACCCAGCACTCCAGCCCGCAACTTCCGTCTCCCCATTCGACCAATCTGGGGGTGGAATCGAGAAAGGGCCCTCCCGCCTCTTATTTCTTGGAATCCCAGCGCCGTTCTCCAGCGCCTGCATCATATCACACCCGATGCCTGACAATCGACTCTGGGATCCCACTCGCACCGCACTCCCTCCTGAGCCACCGGCTGCTTCCTCGTCGACTCTGCTCCCTCCCATCACTGTACCTTTGGGAATGCCGCCGACGGCCTAGGCCGGGACCAAGAGCTTGGCCGCAATCGATTGCCCTCAACTCGTCTCGTCTCTCTCTGAAGCGGTGTCTTGGATGTCTCGTTAGCCAAAATCGTTTCGCCGCCGACCTCCTCTCCCTTCCTCCCCCTCCACACCAGGAACCGCCAACTGCCACCTGGTCCACCGCCTTTGCCCTCAGCAGCATCTCGCTTCCGCGAGCAGTGTGAATTGGACGCCTTCTTTCCAACCCAACTGCGGCTTTCTGCGTGAAAGTGTCGTTTGCTAGCCACCGGCGCTCACGTGGAGTTTTGCTGTGGTGTCCCTGCTCCGACTTGACTCGGGTGACCTTTTAGGTGCCACGGTATCGGCAGTTTTCCGCGTCCTTGGCAAACCGCGAATCGTCGACCAGCCTCTCCCTGTCGGCGACGGAGCGGCAATCAACAAACTGGCTTCAGGATACGTCACGACTCACGTATTCCTGTACCCAGGCGAACTCCTTTTGCCGGCCGCGACTTGCATACTCGACGGCGTATCCTTAAAAAAGGCGTCTCGGCTCCCCCGACTCGACGGTAGCGAAAACGCCAGGCCTTGTTAGTGTCGAATTTGACGGAGAGGAACCGCTCGTATAATATATCGCAAGCATGGCGGCGTACCCGAAATCTCTCAGCTTCTCTGAAAGGAGAGGGAGCACCTTCGATAACGAGCTCTCGCTCAACACGCATGTCTCCAAAATGCCACAGCAGCGGCCAAGAGGCCCTCCAACCCCGAGCATGAGCACGCCAGCTGCCGACTTCGATCAACAGCTCACTGGGTCACCTCCACCACCGCCGACTCCCGCCGCTTCCCCAGGCCCGTCACACACTCGGCCGAACTGGAGCGGTGGCGAACACGCTGATGACCTTTTCATCGAGGAAGTGCGTGGATACTTTGCAAAATGCTCCAGCCCGCAGCGGACGCACATTCTCACCGCTTTGTTGAACGTCTGCACGAGCCAGCAGCTGAGCTTCGTGCATCAACATGTCAGCCCACTCCTAAAGAAGGACCCCTTTACCAGTCTGCCGGATGAGCTGTGTCTCCGGGTATGTGTCATCCATGTTGGAATTTTGAGAAGTCGGTATTGACAGTTCTAGATCCTTTCGTTCATTGATGACCCCAAGGTGCTGGCACGCGCATCCCAGGTATCGCGGAGGTGGCGCGATCTTCTCAGCGATGACATGACGTGGAAGAATCTATGTGTTAAGCATGATTACCAGAGGAGAATGTCCGAAGTGAATCATAACCCCCCTATGCAGTTCTCTCCCCTCCCAACTGCTAGAACCGATGTCTTCGCATTCGAGTCTCAAGATGCCGATACCGCAAGCCGCGGCTTGCCCAGCGCCGCCCTCCCAAGCGCAGGACCAACCACCGGCTCTATGAGCATAGATGGCAACATTCAGTTCGAAACACCCAGGCCCAGACTCAAGTCGTACAAATCGCATTTTAAACAACGATACCTGGTCGATGCGGCATGGCGAACCGGCGGTCGCAATATCTCGAAGAATATTACACAAGAAGCGGGTGTCGTGACAAGCCTCCACCTAACCTCCAAGTACATTATTGTGGCACTTGATAATGCCAAGATACACGTCTTTGACACCGAGGGCAACGCGCAGCGAACCCTCCAGGGCCACGTAATGGGCGTTTGGGCTATGGTTCCCTGGGACGATATTTTGGTCAGTGGAGGGTGTGATCGAGATGTGCGTGTATGGGACTTGACGACAGGGTAAGTTGTGGCAGTTTCAGGGGTATCCGATCACTGCTAACCACCATAGTGCCTGCTTACACACCCTGAGGGGACACACCTCAACTGTCCGCTGTCTAAAAATGTCAGACGCCAACACTGCGATATCTGGGTCCAGAGATACGACTCTCAGAATCTGGGATATCCGGACTGGCCACTGCAAAAACGTTCTCGTGGGCCACCAGGCCAGCGTCCGCTGCCTTGAAATCCATGGCGATATTATCGTATCTGGCAGCTATGATACTACGGCCAAGGTGTGGAGCATCTCGGAAGGCCGCTGCCTTTTTACCCTCCAGGGACACTACAGCCAGATCTATGCGATTGCATTCGATGGCTACAGGGTGGCGACTGGAAGCCTTGACACTAGTGTTCGGATATGGGATGCCAAGTCTGGGTGAGTGCCTTTGAAAACTGCGATCCCAGCCTTTGCTAATCAGCATCCCTTTAGTGAATGTCTCGCTGTGCTGCAGGGCCACACGTCGCTGGTGGGTCAGCTCCAAATGCGCGGTGGGACTCTGGTGACGGGAGGAAGTGACGGATCCGTCAGGGTCTGGTCACTGGAGAGGTTCTGCCCGATCCATCGTCTTGCCGCCCATGACAACAGCGTTACGAGCTTGCAGTTTGATGATACCCGAGTGGTGAGCGGTGGTAGTGACGGGCGGGTGAAGGTCTGGGATCTCAAAACGGGCCACTTGGTTCGGGAGCTCATTACACAAGGGGAAGCTGTGTGGCGCGTTGCCTTCGAAGAAGAGAAATGTGTCGCCATGGCGTTGAAAAACAGCCGGACAGTCATGGAGGTAAGCTGTGAAATACCGTGCAGCATTCGTCTGGATCTAACGTACTCTAGGTTTGGAATTTTTCGCCACCAGAAGATGCTCTGGCTGAGCGCCCATCCTCCTTGCCACAGCGGGAGCTTGACGACCCGGTACCTGCACGACCCCTAAGCGCGATTTCACTAGACTTCCCGAGATCGACGAACGTAATGCAGGACGTGGAGATGGCTGATGCCGGCCCTTCAACAGCACCGTTGCAACGGAGGAGCTTCTTCCACAGCGACTTCACTGGCGGGAGGTCGAACTAACTTAGTCACTCTGTCCACGATATCTTCGAGATACCCTGGTTCGGTATTTGCGGCATTTTAGTACTCGGTCACTGGGTCGCTCAGCGCGAGTGAGGTGCCCTGGATTCCTCTTTTCTTTCAATATCGAAACAATCACAGCTACGCATACAGCACAAACTCCCCACATTTGCCTGGGTGAAAGCAGGACACAGGCATTTCTGGTGTAATTCATGAAAATAGGGGAGGGGGGACAGAGCAAGCGTGTGATGGGATGAGGATGGGCATTGCTATGGCGTTTACAAGTTCTTTTTACAATTCGAGATATCTGTTCGCGTCTGTCTGGGAGAGAGCATGGTTGGTTCTACAATATTTGGGGATTACAATGGATTGCTATAGCATTGGGCGGTTGGCGGTGACAATAAACAGCAGGATATACCATTTTACGTGTGGTCCACAGAATCGAAGGGGGGGGGGTTGGGTGGCATGCGATGATTTCTCTTTCGTTGACGTCGTAGCTACGGCGTGTGATATTATCAGCCAGGGCTTGCTATTCGGGGGAAAGCCGGATGTGGGCTCATCCAGCGCCCTGCGCATGGCGGGAGCAGAAAGATGGACGAGAGCCTCCGAATAGTTGTGGTTTGATATCAAGTCATCCTCATAAGTGATCAGTGATTATTGTCCCGAAGTATATGTAGATCATAGACTGAGCTGATAGCTGATACTGGCAGGGACTTGGGGTTTACGGGAGGTGTCTATTTGCACCGTAGCCTTCATCTATTTGTACCGTATCCCCAATGTTGAAGTGCGTTCCTAACTGGTACGGCAGGCCGTATTCATCTGAAGGAGATTTGTGCATTTCTCCAGAGTCTTATTAGAATGCAACCGAGGTCTTTAACAATGCGAACAAGGCCTCTAATGGAATAATTTAAGCCTTACTGTTGTACCATATAGTGTTTGGAGTTTCTTCAACGCATGTTAGTATTACGGTACATATAGACGGAGGCTACGGTGCAAATAGACATTCTCCTTGAAAGACACGTCGATTTCAACCTCTCAGTAAGGTAAGGTACGGGCTTTCCGGGTACCAGCGGTTCCATCCGGTGTTTCCCCACCGGCTCCACATTTACCTATCCCCAACTTCAGACTGAAATACTGGAGATACACCAGCAGGTGCCGTCATTACTTATGAGATTAGTTAAGTAGAAGTGGACATATCAATTACTAAGGTAAAGACTGAACAGAGCTGTTGGTTGCAAACTGGAAACGCAGAGAGCGAGTTGGTGCCGGACTTGCAGCTGTCATCTATCCATGCTAGGGCCGATCGCAAGGCACAGTGGAGCCCCGAACCGCAGCCCCCAACCCAGCAGCCGCCAGAAGAGGCTAGTGTGCTGTTCAACAAGCTGTCCCAACGCCAAAAAACTGGGTCGCATTTTTTGCTCAAAGTTCACTCAGCTCTCCGTCCTCTCCGATCGCCGTCCCTGAAATCCAGGTTGCAAGCAGGAACCTCTGCACTCTTTTCTCGGACCTCCACCTCCTCCGGGCCATCCTCACAACAACCACAAGATGTTTTCACGAGCCGCCCGACTTACGAGGGCAGTGCCCACCCGCATTGCCGCGCCTCGCGCTGCTCCGGTGTCGTGTGTCGCGCGGAGGACCGTCACCACCAACGCGGCATCGGCGCAGGTTGCGAGCCCTGTTCCCGAGGTGTGTTGTGGCCTATTGCTTGAAGATTGAAACCCAATTGGACCTGCGGGCAATTGGCTGTTAGATGTTTTGCTGACTGGACATGGCAATGGACAGTCGGAGGATGAGCCATTTCAAGTCACCCTCAGCGACGAGAGCTTCGAGACCTACGAGCTCGATCCCCCGCCATACACCATGGAGGTTACCAAAAAGGAGCTCAAGCAGATGTACTACGACATGGTCGTGATCAGGTAAGCCATCACCCGCCGTCAATCGGTCGCCCGAGTCTTGATGGTTGACAAGCCGGGGAAAACAGACAAATGGAGATGGCCGCCGACAGGCTATACAAAGACAAGAAGATCCGAGGTTTCTGCCATCTGTCCACCGGACAGGAGGCTGTCGCTGTCGGAATTGAGCATGCGATCGAGAAGACTGACGATGTCATCACCTCGTATCGCTGCCACGGCTTCGCCTACATGCGCGGCGCTACCGTCCGCTCTGTCCTCGGCGAGCTCCTCGGCCGTCGTGAGGGTATTGCCTACGGCAAGGGTGGTTCTATGCACATGTTCACCAAGGGCTTCTACGGCGGCAACGGCATCGTTGGTGCTCAGGTCCCCGTTGGCGCAGGCCTTGCATTCGCCCAGAAGTACACTGGTAGCAAGAGGGCTTCCGTCATCCTCTACGGTATGTACGCATTGGCTGGTTTAAAGAGAATATGTGCTGACTTTGGTTATGTTTAAGGTGATGGTGCCAGCAACCAGGGTCAGGTCTTTGAGGCTTTCAACATGGCCAAGCTCTGGAAGCTGCCGGCTCTTTTCGGCTGCGAGAGTAAGTTTCACCTTTCTATTGGGCCTACAATCGCGGACTAACAAACCTTGACAGACAACAAATACGGCATGGGTACCTCTGCTGCTCGGTCCTCGGCTCTGACCGACTACTACAAGCGTGGACAGTATATTCCTGGCCTCAAGGTCAATGGCATGGATGTCCTGGCGGTCAAGGCCGCTGTGAAGTATGGCAAGCAGTGGACCGCCGAAGACAATGGTCCGATGGTTCTCGAATACGTCACCTACCGCTATGGTGGCCACAGTATGTCCGACCCCGGTACCACTTACCGTACCCGCGAGGAGATTCAGCGCATGCGCTCGACCAACGACCCCATTGCCGGCCTGAAGCAGCACATTCTTGACTGGGGTGTTGCCAAGGAGGAGGAGCTCAAGTCTCTTGACAAGAAGGCGCGCAGCCACGTCAACGAGGAATCTACCATTGCTGAGGCGATGGCTGTTCCGGACGCCACCCCTCAAATCCTGTTCGAAGACATTTACGTCAAGGGATCGGAGCCCGAGTTCATTCGCGGACGGACACTGGATGAGAATTTCTACTTCAGCAAGTGAAGCAAAAGGGTCCGCCGGCTGGGATCATGATTCCCCACCCACCCGATAGCACCTGAATTTCGCACTACAAAACACTCATGTGGCGGTATCGCTAGGCGTCGGTTCTTTATTTTTTTGTGTTGTACATTATCGTAATTAGGTAGTGGACCAGGATGGTAGAGGTTCCTAGAAGGCTTTGTTATTACACTTTGAATTGCCCGGATGTTTCTCGATCTCGATTTGATGCCGTTTAGCAAGAGAACCATTCTTGTCTCTCCAATGGTAGCCGGCAGAATGTCTTGACCGCCCCGATTCTTTTGTTGACTGAAAGTGGGTCCAGCGCCAATTGGCGCGCCAGCGCGGGACAGCTCCAAAAGCTTGACCCCAAGTATTTCGAATCCGTGATCCACCTGCAGAATCGTTGGACTGAGTGGGAGTGCTTGTCCGAAAGAAAGCGGCTTGCACCGTTCGCCAGTTCACGAGTGTCGCACCCTAACATACTATTCCAGCGAAACAGATCACGTCGAGGATCCGACGTCCCGGAACCGAAAAATATGTTCTGAGGCTCGATCGCTCCCCTTTTTCGCGTTTCCCGCCCAAATCTACCAGCCATGTCCGACCTGCACGCGCTCGAGGCCCTCCAGGCCCTGCACGGCGAGCTCCTCGCCGTGTGCCAGCACCGCTTTGAGGGCCTGCAAACGCTGGAGCTGCTGCTAGAGGAAAACAAGAAGGCGTTCGAGAAATTTTTGGATAAGAAGTCGCGTAATCAGCAGAGCAGGGAAGCTGTTGGCAAACGTAGGCTGCTCCTGTCCTTGGAAGGGATTGAAGATGGGAGGGAAGAGATGTTTGCTAACGGCTGTGACCATCTTTAGGCCAGATAACCCTCGGCGAAGGCGACGATGCGGTCGAGTACCAGATCAACAGCGAATTTATCGATGACACGCTCAAGATGGCCGAGGAGCTTGACCTTGATGAGCTCGAGGCGGCGCGCCTGCTACTGGATGCCAGTGCCGAAGGCGACCCAGAGGCGTGGGGCCGCCCGCTGTGGGAGTGTGGCATGCTGCGCTTTCACCAGGAGCGGCGCTTTATGCTCGACTGCATGCGGCTCTTGATCGAAATTGTGGCCGATGATGAGATCGAGGAGACCATGCAGTCGGCGTTTGCCGAGCTGGTCGAGAAAGTGGTCTACCTGGTACCAGAGCCGGGCAAGGTGCGAAACGAAAAGATTGTACCCAAGTGTACGCAGGCGATGCAGGCTGTCCGGCAGGGGTTACAAAGTCATGTCGAGCGCATGACAGCCAAGACGATGCTGGCGCAGGCGAATCTTTTGACCAAGGTTGGCGAGCAGCAGGAGGTGTATGAGTTCGTGAGGGTCAGCATGGTGGAGCAGCATGAGCTGTTGTCGGTGATCCTGTGTGCAGCCATCGAGAAACGCCATGCCGATGTGCGGGATTTCAAAGACTTCCTAGTGACCCTAAAAAGGGCAGATAAGTATGATCACTTGCTCGGTAAGTTGCTTCATGTCCCGACGCTGGAGAGTGAAGGCTGACAGTGTTGACTAGTTCATATGTTCCCAATTCTGGGGACGTATATCACAGTCTTTGGGTCGTCCGAAGGGATTGGCGACATCCAGGTATCGCGTGACCTGAACAACATGATTTGCCAACAGTCGGAGGACGATACATGGACGATACCAAGTCTCCGTGCAGCAGTCCGAGCATGGTGGATTGCTGAGTACAGTGGGTGGTATCTTGACGATACCCCAGTCTTCAGTGTTCCAAACATCGACCTCGACAAGGAAGACGAGGAGAGAACGCGACAATTTCTGGATGCGCTCAAAGATGGCGCGTTCGACTTTATTCTCTCTGTGGCCGCCGACTGCAAGTCACAAGACTGGCAAGATCCCTCACGACTGGGAATGCGACAGTGGTTGCAGCGGAAGTCTCCTCCTTTGGCCTCTGACTATCCCCAGCCATTTACGACCTACTTCCAGAAGTGCCTAATGGTGCACTTGGAGGTCTTGATCGATGCTTCGATCTCCAACCTTCCAGATATTCTTCGCAAGCTGAGGACAGAGGAGGACGAACAGCGCCAGCTCAGCCAGACTCATGAGCAAGATCTCGATCTAGAGCGGTTCCTCATCATCATTGCATATGCGTACGAAGGCAGGCCGGACGCGGCAATGTCGTTCTGGGAGGATCCGGAGAGCAATCTGGCGGGATTCTTGCAGTGGGCTTCAAGGAGGGCTTCGACGCCTCTTGTCAGTGCTTTTTGCGAGATGCTTCAAGCGCTTTCCGACAACGAAGAATGCGCAACAGCCGCCCACCTATTCCTATTAGACGAAGGCCACCATTCTTCCGGCAAGATGAAGCGATCCCAGTCTCTGACCTGGAATCAAATATTTAAAGAACTTGACTATTTCACGGCTAAGCTCCGAGACAGGCCCAGTCCAGCTCAGTCGCATACTGTTATGCAGCGTCCGGGCAGACCCAACACCGATCAGGCGGAAACAGAGCCCGAGTCTGCAATGATGCTGGAGTGCTACCTACGTTTGATCGGGAAACTTAGCACCGAAAGCGAGGTCGCAAGACAGAAGTTACTAATAGACGAGGAGATGCACTTGCCCGATACACTATTCAAATTGGCTAGCAGTCTGATTCCTCCTCGGCTCAGGGCTTCCGCCTTTTATGTTCTCAAAGCTCTGATGACAAGAAAGTCGCAGCCTGAATGCGACACCATGTGGCGGTTTGTCGACAGTTTGTTGACGGGCGGCTATGGTCTGCAAACCATACAAGGAGGTCCCGCTAGAGGCGCCCTCGCAGCCCAGCAACAGGATCCAGCAGCACTCATGGAGGCATTTCTGGCACAGTTTAGCGAAGGGTTTGACGAACCTAACGCTCTCGTCCAGCTTTTTACCTCCCTTTTACTACCAACAGAAGAGTATGAAGGACTACACGATAGTCTACCGTTCCCTGAGGACTTGGGCTCTCATTACAGGATACCAGGCGTTGAGGTTTACGTTGACTTCGTCATTGGCCACTTATTCGCGACCACATCCAAGGACATCACCGACCCAGCCCAGCTCAGGTTCCTGCGGCTCAGTTGTCTAGACTTTGCCATGACATGTCTGGCGACGTTTAACGAGGACCTTATTGTCCTGGGCAATGAGACAAACATCGCCATTGACGCGGCCATGTCCACATCCGACCTGGCAACATATGTGCGCCTCCATCCATTCGCTCGTGTGATGGAGTGGATGTTCAACGAAAAAGTTATCACAGCGTTAATGAGCACCATACATCAAGACTCGGGCGCACTCAGCATGGCCGGTCCTGACTCTCCGCTCGTTGAGAGCATTTTGCGGTCCGTGGAGGTTATTCTGAAGGTACTGGAATTGCAAGATACATACCTCGACCTGGTCCGACCTATTATCCGGGCGAGCGCATCCCAGCGAAGAGCACCGGTAGCAAATGCAGCATTCGCCTGTTTCGAGGATGGAATTATGAGCCATCTGGCCTTGGTGGTTGATCTCGGCCGCCTGTGTGCGCTTCAGAATCCTCCTCTGACATTGGCGTGCCTGAAGCTGCTGGAGAAGATATCCACGTCGTCCAAGATCATCTCGGCCTGGAATCCCGATTCTGGCCGGGCGGGGCACCGCAACAAGGCTATCGTCCAGCTCGAGAAGAATGGCGAGAACGAGACGATAGCTGGTGCGCTTTCTGGTGAAATCGCGACCTCCCTCGATCCAGTCCTCGAATCAGAGTCGCCGAATTACTCGATCAAGATCTTCATCCTTGATTTCCTCTACGAATGTCTAAAGGCAACGCCGGACAGGCCTACCATTGCCCATTTGCTCTTAGGATTTCACTGCGATCTCAACGCGCTTAGTATTGAGCAGCGTGGCGCCTTCGACACGCAGAAGTCTCTCTTTCATAACCTTCTGTCGGCGCTAATCTCCCTTTCAGTTTACCAGGAAGACCGCGGCGGCATGCGTGGCTACTTGATCGCGCTGAAATATCGAATCCTGCGTGTTCTTCAGATTCTGTGGTCTTCCCCGCTCTCATCGCAGTTGGTCATTGAAGAGCTGAGGGTAACCAACTTCCTCTTCCACATGCTGCTTCAGGAGGTGCAGATCAGCCCAGGTCTGCTTTGGGACGGCGTTGAGACAACGAATCCCGAGTTCCCCCTTTCGGACGCGGCGGTACCGTACGTCAACTTCCTTGGTGCCCGGGCAATGATTTTGGAATACGTTGGCAAGGAGCTCTGCAGCGTGTCGCAAAAGCGGATCCCTACCCTCAAGCGGCAGATATTTGACGCCTTGAACGGTCAGATCAAAGCCGATGGGGAAGAACTGTCGAGGATTCCCAACGTTTTTGACTTCTTTGACTTTTTAAGTCTGAATGGTCAGTGGGATATACCCATACCCGAGTTTGTTTTCAACAAAGATCTCGATCTTAGTGCTTGCGCTGAGGAAGATCCGGTTGCGGGCCTCCAGTACAACGTGGAAAAAGTCATGGAGGTGTTGGCGCTGAAGCGGAACGAGGCGCGGAACACAGGACAGATCGTGCCCCAACAGCAGCTCGCCGCGGTCGAGAGAGAAGAGGCACTGCTGATTGAGTATCTTGTGTTTTCTAACCGCCAACGACAATATGCCTCATCACGTCTCAAGCTACTTCGAGCATGGACCAACTTGTTGCTGGTCATGTTCGAGTCCAACGACTTCACGGGCACCCCCAAGATGGCTTTCCTGCTCCAGGCCCTTCAGGCTATTCTCCCGAGTCTTGAAGCCTACAGCTCCCTGAGCGCGGCTGAGGCATACGAGCTTGCCCGTGTAGCCAAGGTGCTGCTCTTCAAGCTCGATCTTGGCGAGGGCCCAGTGGCTGTGGGTGCCGACAAGGAAACTTTCACGATAGGTAACCTGATCAGTGACAAGCTCTTCCAGCTGTTCCAGATCTGTCTCGACTCCATCGGCAAGTGGGCTGGCAGTGCTGAGCTACGCGCCCTGTACTACAGCATCTCGTATCGCTACCTGACGGCCGTGGTTGATAAGGCCGCCGCAGGCCACGTAAGGAAGAGCGACGCGACCACCACGCGCCAGCGACATCGCACCCTCAAGACCATCCATGCACATGGCGAGCGTCTTCTGAACGTCATTTGTGACGACGCATACGGTAGCGACTCAGTATGCCAAACGGCCGCCATGGTTCTGCTCGGTGCGCTGGTGCATATCGGCCGCACTGACGACGATGCCCATGTTGTCGAAACCCTGAACCGCCTCAATTTCGTTGGCGTCCTGGTCGACAGCCTCAAGACCGTGCTAGTAGATTGGCTCACCATCATCGCCGAGGGCAACGCCGCCGCCGAACAGTACACACATGCTAAGCTAGCTCTGCTGCTTCAGCTGTGCCAGACCCGTCATGGGGCCAAGTTCGTACTACAGGCAAACCTATTCCGCGCCCTAGAGACGTCTGGTGTGTTCGCCGCCGACCCAGAGCTTGAGATCGACGCTAGGAATACCATGGCCCTCGAGAAGCACTACACACTGCTCGTCTCTCTGGCCCGTATCGTGGGCGCCGCCGTCCTTGCCAGGGGCGCGCACAACGTCCTGCAGGGGCGCAGATTCCTGACACAGCATCGCATGTTAGTGGTGCACACACTCAAGAGGAGCGCCGGTATCGGGACCGTCGGGAACGGCGCGAGAAGCGGCAACGCGGTAACAAACGCTGGGAATGGGGAGGCGCAGGCCAAGCTCGAAGAGAGGATCGAGGAGCTGGCGGAGGCATTCATGTTGCTGATTACCGCAACGGGTTTCTTGGAGGTAAGTTTTCCCTAGTATTCCCATGATTTATCTTTTGCTGACTGGATTGGTTGTAGTTTGAAAATGACCAAGCGCCGGCGGAGAACCCAAGAGCGGCAGCAACACTATTCCACTAAGGAGGAAGGTCTTTTCCAGTAACGTACTGCGTTGTTCGTTTTTATCTGGCTAGGGCGTTTCGTGGCATCTAGTATTGGTCACACCTGCTATTGGTAGGAAAGGGGTATGCTTTTTTTCTGTCTGCCTGGAGACATCAAACAAAAGTTGTCACCGTGGAGAGCCGCTTCGGCCTCAGCACAACGGGAAAGGGGGATTTGTACAGAGATATCGCTGGAGTGTGGAGGTAGCTTAGCATATATTCTGCAAGCGCAATGAACGGAGGCAGATTTTGTGAAGAGTGTTTACTTTTCCTACACGAGTTGAGTATCGCCATGTCTGATCGATGATCAACCGCAGTTGATGATCCTCTGGACAAGTTCTGTGATAAAACGCAAGACGAACGGCCGCTCTAGTATTCACATACAAGACTAAAACAAAACAGGGAATGCCAGTTTATGAGAAAGGGTATCTGGTACTACGATGAAGAACAAAAGCCCGCACCATCCCTCTATATGCCCAATGTATTTGCTCCCGATGCAAGCAAACCCCGAGACCTGAGAACTCCGGCATATCCCATGCCCCCCTTTGTGCCCCCAACGCAACAATTACAGCCTGCAACATATTCAGGGAAAATCGTCCCCAGTCTCGTCAACTACCTGTCTTCAGAGACAAGGTAGCGTATGGATGTGATTGCTGCGCAGTGACGCTTAATCCAACTCATACCCCTCCGCTCCTCCCCTCCATAGTTGTCGTGAGACCACAGAGCACCCCGGCAGGTTTTCTCTTCGCAATTTCGACCTCGCTCAGTCGGACCAGGCCAAGAGCCGTTCGCAAGTGAGTCCTTGGCCCGACGGGTCAAGACTCCTTTATTGTTGTTATGAGTTTGCTATACGTTTTCCCAAGCTCTTTCTTGTTGTCATCTTTGGCTGCAGAGGGTAATAACCTTTCGCCTTGACTCCAAACTTCCCGCTCGCTGGACGTGATTCGACCTTTTGACGGCATATGGGACAAATCTTCTTCGAGGCGTCGATATGTAACGAAGAATGCAAACACTCGCCACAAAATAAATGACCTAAACGCAAGAGTTAGAGAGCTTTCCATTTGTACAGATCTGAAAGACCTTACCACAGTGTGTGACTGTCAAGCTAGAAGAGTCGTCCATGCAAATGACGCACTGGAATTTGCTGAGCTTGACCTCGTTCTTCGGTTTTTGGGGTACCAGCGACACCGGAACTTCTTCTGTGTTGGCAAGGTCGATCACATGGAAGTCCTCGCCGAATATGTCGTCTTCAGATTTGAGAATATCTGTAAGCTTTCTCTTTCGTGTAGTCGAACTGCTCTCTGTTTGCGCAGGTGGCTTGTGGCCACCAGAGCGTCTGGCGCCCGCGGTTCCTGTGCCTTGCCTAGCTGGCATTTCGAAGCTGTCGGAAGACGGAAGAATCTGGGTTTCCAGCGATGGCTCGTTCTTGACGCCGCTCCCGCTTGGTGGACCGTCCGTAATCGTACTCGGTAGAGTTGCCGAAACTCTCTGCCACGGGGATGATACCGGCGCGGCGTTTGCAGTTGTATTGTGTTCACGGGTGTTTTCGCCGAATATGGACGGGCTCGAGTAGTTGCCGGTTGCGATTTCGTTTATAAGGTAATCGTCGCTGTTTGCTTCGCGTTGGCCAGGCGTCGACGCCCTTCCCAAGAAAGTAGGGAGATTCCAAGAGAGCCTCGAGAACGGGTCAGCAGCTGCAGTGCTCGAGCCTGCGTCAGAGGGGTTGCGGAGGCTTGAGAGCGACGGTAAGATAGGATGGGGGACTGGTGGGAGTTGAGAAGGATGAACCCGCGGGCGGTTGGCGGGGTGAGCCGGACACAGCGGAGGGTGACCTATTCCGAAGCGAGTGGCGGGGGTGGCAGAGGAGAAGGGCGAGGAGGCGGAACCGACGTCGAAAATAGAGGAAGGGTTCCCAGCGACGAGCCGTCGAGGGCAAAGCCCGCCAAAACCAATCTCTGCAGGAGGCGCGAAGGCTCCAAGTCGGTGAAACGGCGAGGCGCCAAAAGCAGATACTGCAGTTGGGAATGGGAAGTCTTGTGGAGGATTGATGTTAGGGTTCAAGATAGGCTGGCGGGATGGAGGATGGGCTGATCGGGGTGTGAATTAATTGTCAGGAATACCTTCGAAGATGTCGTCAGGAATGGAATCAAAGAAATCGTCTGCCATGACTTCCCCAGGTTGAAACCACCGTACGAAATCGGCCGTGGATGTCAGCGGCGAGAGCAGGGCACGGGCAGGGTGCGATTTGTTATGCGAGTTTCCAGAAGATGGGTGGCGAGTCGCATTCACTGCATTGTCATTCACCCTTCGATCAAAGGGGTACAAGTTTTCGGGGCAGCCAAAGGCCTCCACGATTCTAGGTTTGGGACTCGAGGTGTGTGGAAGCCACCATGCCAAACTTGGGACGGGAGGGAGGAAAGGAAAGCGCGCTGCTCGACTTGTAATTAAAACAAAAACAGCTCGCCGATTGAGGGGCTGCGGCTCTTCGTCGACACGCTGGGAGAGGCGCGCGGCCGGGCCTCTTGACGACCTTCAAATGGTCAGAATCCCGCATGCTTGTGATGCTCCCCTTGGTTTGGTGGCGGCCATGTTGGCTGCCTTCCTGCAGCCGATAAACATCATTGAAACAACAGCCCGCGTCTCCGACCAGCTGAAGCGGGTTCCGCCTCCGAGCGCCAGGCTACTGATGAGCATACAGCTCACGGTGTGGCAAATGGTTACATTTGCTTGATCCGAAATCCGATTGTGTGAGTCTTGACGACATCCATGGCAATTCTAGTAACTGTGAAGGTCCGGAGTCCGGATG
>Ga0247758_1000710_pt1 | contig 28833 bp, 17 predicted proteins | sample UWRJL156409C4_FD_180950 | JGI IMG/M metagenome (GOLD analysis project Ga0247758, IMG submission 180950) | Plant litter microbial communities from Arlington Agricultural Research Station in Wisconsin, United States - UWRJ-L156-409C-4 | ecosystem: Environmental > Terrestrial > Plant litter >... | reverse complement strand
ACCTGGATGATTGCTTCTCTGTCAAAACTTAGAGACCTGTCTCTTTTCATGATGTCTCTGCGATGCCGCTTGCGGTGCATCTGAGAATCCTGCCGACTGGACCTGTAGGACGCTTCTGACTCAGTGACCCGGAATTTTCCCCGTATTTGCATAGGTATGTGCATGGGGTACGACATGATATCATGGTTCATACCAGAGAGATCTAACCCGTTTCCAAGACCACAGCGTGGGTTCGGGGTTTGCTCGCTGATCTGTCAGCTCGACCCAAACTCTCTTCTTACTGGCCACCTTCTCCACTTCGGCTTGCGACTGTGGCTGTACTTGATTCATTTCGAATCGACTTGGAAGTTCAATAATTCCAATAAGCTGTCGATATGGTGGTGGAGGGGGATCAAATGCACAATTTGGAGGATACTGGCCAAGTACAGAGACCGGTTACGATGCTAAAATAATGGACATGATCACAACCACCCCCGAAAAGACTCCCCCACCCCCCGGGATGGTGGAATATCTCCTGACCTCGACGTCAGGTGAGGTGGGCAATGATTTTCCAAGGGTGTGGATGATGGTTCAGCTTCAAAGACGCAATAGGCGACCACTTCGCGATGAGGCTTGACTCCGAAGCCGGACGTGTCCGCCAATTTGTCGATATCAACCTGCGATCCGCCGAGGTGGTCTGATAAGGCGGCATATGTCCGATGACCCGCATCCCGTCGATGAACTGGATTCCTAATGCGCTAGGATGGGCAGGGGCCCCGGCAGTGTGGTTGCATCTCTATTGTAGCCCTGCTTTTAGCGCTGATTGGCCTACATTCAGCCACATCAACCAGACAGCTCAGCTGAAGAAGGAGGGTGTAGATCAGGAGATACCCGCACACCGTGGGAGGCTGCGTACCTGACCTAGTTGCAGTGTCATGGGAACCTAGTAGAAATGCAGGAAAGCTTTCTCAACCACATCTCCGGTCTCTCTTCACCTACCACTCCACCATTGTCATGTCCAGCCCCCTCGGATTCGCACATCGTCGGCCGAAACAGATATAGCAAGCATGACCACACCAGAGAGTTACGACAAGTTGATGCTGGCATCCGCCAGCGGTCAAACCCACGATGTGAAGGCAGACGACCCGAAGGATGCAGTCTTTATCAAAACGCACGAGATCACCGAAATCCTGTCCAAGTCCGGCGGCGCGTCGACGGTTGTCCCGACGAGCAGCGCGCACAAATACCGCGACAGAGAGTCCGGAAACCAGAGATACGCGATGATTGTGCGACGGCGGGTGGAGGAGGATCTCAAGTACGTCGACATGAGACTCGAGATCAACGCTCGACCAATCCGTCAGTATCTTCAGGGGCTCCTCGGAAACTACCAAGGCGTCAACCTCTCGGCCTTCCCGATCGCGATTCCAAAGCCGTACGAATTGCTCTTCTACCACCGCGACAGAATTCGGAACGATCACAAAAGTATAACTGATGAGCCTCGGAGAACCCACGTCGGCCTCCTAGTCGACTTTATCAAGCAGCATCTTGGGGAGACGGAACGACAGTACCAGCAGGGTATCCATGGAACGCCTCCCAAAATTTCATTTATTAATCTCTGGACGCTCTTCAAACCGCGCACCGTGGTTGTCTCGCGGCACGACGGCTATATTGAGTGCTCGCGGGTTATGACCACCGAGTACAAGAAGACAGAACATGGCGTCAAGTTCAGAATCTTCACATGGCGGTGGGATTACCACGATGGGCTGTTTGGCCCTTCCCAGCAGAAGCTCAAGATCCTCCCGTTCGACGGCCTGCAAGAAATTACTTCGTTGAACGTGTGCCCCATCGACTATGCGGAGAAAGACCCCCGAACACAGGTGCGCCGGGCTGCATTGAAACTGCGAGGGCACCGATGGAAGAAATTGGTTATCTCAAGTCAACAGGAATATGAGGGTGAGTCTCAGGTCTCTTCTCATAGCCGCTGTGCGTACCTACCTACCTAACAGGAAGTAACTAACACGTTTTCTCTTCAGGAAGCGCTTGGGTTGCGGAAAAGAACGATTATTTTCCCAAACTCAAAAACCTTGTCCCTATCCGTGTAAGTCGCCCATGGACTATCCGCGTCCTTGCCCCGCCGGCAAATCATACTAACCTCGATGTTAGGTATACGGGCGTGTCGTCGTTGACTGCGCGGCACATGTGGAGAACAATCTCACGATACGCCCAGAACTCATGGTGGGACTAGTCAATCAAGAGAGCGAAGACCAGCCAATTGTGAATATCGGGGAAGCCGAATCCCCCGTTTCCGTCGTCAGCTGTCAGAAAGCGGACTCATACGAGATGACGGACGAGATGGCATTGATCACGCCCGCGAGGGTCCGTGGCTATTCTCTTCGGCGAAAACGATGGGCCCTGCTTCTCGTGGACAAATTATCGGATATCACCTGGCGCCCTGAGCACTACGAGCGCCTCCAGCTCAACCCCATTCTGAAGAAGATGGTTCTCGCCTTGACTGAGAACAGACAGCGCATACCCTCACAGGACGCTATTGGAAGCAAAGGCTCGGGAGCAGTGATACTTCTGTATGGGCCGCCTGGCTCGGGCAAGACACTTACCGCAGGTGAGCAGAAACCAATGCCTCTCGGAGTCGGTAGAGATGCGCGTGGAGAATAACTTATACCGAACAGAGAGCGCGGCGGAGAAGTGCAACAAGCCTCTTCTCGCCATTAGCAGTGGCGATCTGGGCCTTGATCCCGACACTGCCGAAGGGCGACTAGAGCGCTACCTCCGGATGGCTACCTTGTGGGATGCGGTGCTCCTCCTCGACGAGGCCGACGTATTCCTGACGCGGCGTACGGCAGGGAACATCGCGCGCAACGCATTCGTGTCCATCTTTTTGCGGCATCTCGAATATTTCCGGGGCGTCATATTCTTAACGACGAACCGGGTACATTCTTTTGACTCCGCGTTCCAGTCTCGCCTGCACTTGTCCATCCGCTTCCCGGTGCTCGGCGAGGCCGAACGCATCCAAATCTGGCGTACACAGCTCGAAGACTGCAAGAAGAGGAACGAATCTCGGGAGAGCGGAATCAGGGTTCTGGATAGCAACGACAAAGGCGCCGTGGAACGGCTAGCTATGTCTTATAACATTAATGGGAGAGACATAGGCAATCTGATTCATGTCGCCGAGGTCATTGCGGGGTCTTGGGGAAGGGGATTAACCGAAGACTTGATCAAGGAGGTTTACGATGCCAACGAAAAGTTTTCCGATGAGCAGGGAATGGATGTAATTGCGGAGATACCGTCGTCGGCCCCCGCAGAGGACTCGTTTGGAATTTCGCACAGCGGGCCATCCGACGAATTTGAAGCGGCAGTGAGGCTACGGGACGCCAAAGTCCTTAGAAAGTTTATGAGGTCGAGGGGCCAAAGCGATCCCAGTAGGGGGAAACAGTTATTTCCGACTTGAAAGGATATCTGGTGGGCCAGAGTTCTGTCCATCTACGATATCTCGGATGTTTAATACACTATATTCTACATAATGACTTGGGGTGGATGGATTCAGGGGTTCAGGGGCCAAAATTTTGTTTTCGCACTAGTCTGTAATTGTAAATAGCCTTGTTTTCGCTCCACATCTCATAGGCGCGCGACCTAGCAAGTCGTTTTTGATCAATCAACCACCTTTTGCAACAAATCCGACCGTAACTCGTGACCTCACACGTGTTCGTACCTTCGATCAAAGCAATAGCATCATAAAGGGGTTCACCGATTGTCAGAATATTAAGAAATAAGGCCATTCAGGGCACCAATGTTAGAATAAAGGAGTTATCCAGTCAGTTTCAATCAGTCAATATAGCCGCCACAGACAGGCCATTCAGTGGTGTTATTTGTTGTATGCCAGCAAGAGTGCAACGACATTTTCTTGCCCTCGTTCAGCCGCCCAGGAAAATGGTGTCTTTCCAAACCCGTCTTTGTTCTCCGGATCCGCTACATGCTCAACTAAGATCCGAAGGGCAGACGGAAGCCTAAAGTAAGCCGCCATGTCAAGGAAGTGATAGATCAATCTGTGGATGAGAGGAACGCCAGTGAGATTTTCCGCGAACAGCTACATTAGCAACATGATAGAAACATACACTGGCGACCGAGATGCCTGAAGCACGGGTGAAGAGGTGAATGTTGATGCGAGCTTTGTTCTTGCGACCGAACCGGCGCAGGACCGTCGGCGATGGCCTGACCAAGTCAATGTGACCCACTAAGTATTAACCAATCCCGGGCTCGCTAATTCCCAATTGGATAGGGCTTTACATTGCATCCGTTTATATTGGCTCAGTGTCTAGCTGCTACTTAACAACATGATTAGAGCCGTGGGTAAAGTCCGGACCTTTTGGTAATACGCCTACTAACTAGTTATAGATATACTTATTAGACGTGTCTAACGTGTCCTATTACACATTAATATTATGTTTATAAGGTATAAGATTATACAGGATCTTACTAGATATAGATTGAAGATTTCTTACATATTGTACTTGAAGGAGAGTAAGACATCGCTCCGTAAGTTAACATCTTGGTATCTAGGTAAAGCTGTCTGAAAAAATATAATAAGAAGCTATTATACAGAAGGCGTATAAACGAAAAGTGCGAGAAGGTGGTAGGCCACGTAGATCGTAAGCGATAACATTTACTTAGTAAGATATTTCACTTGATGACATTCTTCATTTAATGACATTTTCCACTTGATGACATTCTCTTACGACCTACACCTAAAGAGGGTTAAGACAGATGGTAAGACAGGATGCTGAGAGTTAGGGTTGGATTAAAGAACTGAATTATAAAGTAAGTTCTTACAGACAGGGTACACTATCACTAAAGGTCGCTGTCGCTATAATACAATGGGAACTAAAATCATTGTCCAGAATCACAATGTTTAATCTTTCTCCACACAAGCCAGCACCTTACATTTGGGATTTCTGTTACGGCCTGCTCTGAATCACCGTAGGTCTGGCAAAGACAGATTGCAAGAGCGAATATGGTCCCAGACCAAGCCTAACTACTTAGGGGTATTAAGGTGCAAGACGACTGAATAAAGGCTAGCACAACTCTCAAGGGGCAGTTACACTGTCATTTGATGACATGCTGTAACGTGTATTCTAAGGCTTTCATTGCAAATTATTAAAGTGACTCAAACGGGCGAAAGTCCAGCGATCAGTGGAGAATTATACATGTTACGTTCACACTACTACCGTAAAGTAAGAGAAAGGGGCGGGGAATGGAAGTAGTTAAAGCCTCCTAATCTAGCGGCATCTGCCGCCGTATTAGGAGGATGAGACCGCGTTACTGAGACTAATGGTATAATAATAGTTCTACTTCTAGTAGCAGATGTTATAATTATTAATTACCTCTTTAACTAATTTCTTTATTCTAGGAAAGGTGTATATTTACTAAGCTTAAGTAAGAGTTTTAGCTTAGCTTATATATCCTTTAAGTTAAGATTTATAAACTTGTTAAATATATTTCTTTCGTTTATCTAAGTTGTAAATGTATAGTTTCTTTTAATATTAAAGCTTTACTTTTAGTTTAAACGCGTTATCTACGCCTTTTAATAACTATTTTTACTAATAACTAGTTTTATTATAGTTTAGGTATATATAATATTCTTTACTATACTCTTATAAGTGTCTTAAGAAATCTTTTAAAAGGCACTTATATTTATAGATATCCTTTACTAACCTTCTTACTTAAAAGTCCTATTATTACTAATAGATATTATACTCTACTTATATAAATACGGATACTTTATTTTAATATTTAGGTATTTAATATTTAAGGTGTATATTCTAACGAGCCGTTCTTAGCTTTATTAAATATAGTAATAAGGATTAGGATTAGGTTAGTACTCTTATAGTCCTGTCTTTAGTTAAAAGCGTTAGTTTATTTATTATCTTTTCCCTTAACATAATAGATTTAGAAGTGGAACGGGGCTATCAATTCTACTTATTATACTTATTAAGGGTTAAGTTCCTTTATCAGGAAGTATTAGAGGTTATTATAGTTCAAAAAGACCTAAACTGGTTCCTTTATACCACTTAAGTACAGTATTTACTTAGTAAAGTATTCAATAATCACTATTAGTTCTTTATTATAAATAGGGTATTATAAGGTTAGATTGTAAATCTCTTTTAATAAGAAGGTAAATAAGTAGCGTTTTTTATTATCTTAGACTTAACTGAGTTCTTTACTAATTGTAAATTCTAAAGAGTTTATTTCAACTTGGAAAGGCTTTAAGAAATTAGGGAGGGTTAAAATTAATACTGTAATAAAGGTGTGTTTAAGGTCTTAAAATGCCTTTTACTGTTTATTAATCCACTTCAATAGCTTTCCTTCTCTTATAAACTTATATAATAGTTTTACAATCTTCATAAAGTACTTAACAAAATATTAGTAGAAGTTTACGAAGTTAATAAAAGTTTGTAACTCTTTTTAGTTTTTTAAAGTGGGTTAATCCCTAATTATTACTATCTTCTCTAATTACATTTTAAACTTTTTAAAAGCTACTTTAAACCTTAAGTAGTTTATTCTTAAATATAAAAGTAGCTTTTTTCCAGAGTGACTGTCAGCTTTACCTTTTTAAAAGTTATTAAAACCTGTTATATATGTTTTTAATGTTTTTTTAAAGTTTTAAAATAAACTAAAACGTTATTTAAATACATATTGTTGAAATGCAAAAGGGGTCAAGGCATTGGAAAGCAGTGTGTGTTGAAGGTGATTAATTCTTTCTATCTTCGAGAGTGGAAGCCGTGTTATTATAGCCGTGAGGGTGGCCAGTGCACGGAGTGCATTGGCCACACTCGCTTCTGCGAAGCGAGGTTGGCTGACTGAATACGAGGTTGGCAGTGGAGTCTGGCGTTCTTGGCTGTGCAGATCCACGGATGCAGCCGCGGAGCGGCTGCGTGGATCCTGCCACACTGTTCTAACCACACTGGCTGGGTTAGGGTTGTAAAAACCCAACACATATAGATAAACTTATTAAAGAAGGGATAAAGAATACTGTTAATTCCTTAGAAAGTTGTACAGGTATTTATTAATCTTATTAATATAATACAGTACTGGTAATACCCATTATAAGTCTGAAAAACCGTCTTATATTTATCTTTTTCCTTCACTTTAACGTAGTTAAATCTTATAAGGAAGTTAAGGCTAAAGAACTAATTTGCTTTAGTAATCTGTTCTTATATTTTAATAATAAGTAATAATAAGTAGCGATTTTTAATTATATCCTTATTTGACGTTTAATAGTTAATAATTATGTAAAGCTTACTGTCTCCTTTCCTTAAGATAAATAGTATTAAGTATCCCGCTAAGGACTAGAACTTTATAATAAATCTGTTCTTCTAATTTTCATTAATATACTCCTTTAGGGCTTCAGCTTATTAGGGCTTTAAGTGATAGGGCTGGAAGCTGCAGAGCTTTACTCCTAACTTCAACTTGATTTTGTAATCTTATAGTCTGTTGTTTAACAGTTATTATATCTTTTTTTAAAATGAGGTAAATTTCTTATACTCTGTAGGTACTTTAGATAAGTTAACTTCTTTACTTATCTGTAGATTAGCTTTTTACTTCTTCTTACCTTTTAAATTATTATTTAAGCTATACGGTAGGCTCTCTGGCCTTTTAACTATTTTAATAAATCTAATTTAAACTGTACTTAGTTCTAAGGGCTTAATGCGTTTCTAAGTGCTTTATGTATCTTTAGAGCAGTTTAATGCTTTATAAGCCTTTTTTAAATAATAATTACACCTAGGGGACTTATTAAAGGTAAGGTAGCTACTCCTTTAGTTAATTATAAGGTTATACTTTTCTAGTTAAAGTAAATTTAGAATTATATTATACTTTATTACTAATGTAATGTTAAAGTCCACTTTTTATTTATCTCTATCTACTTTAATTCAGAGTAGTAAGTGGTAAGCGACTTTCCCGTTATTATACTGGTATAAGCCTCCTTTTTTATTTTAAATAGGAATAACCTTTTTATACGTTTTTTAGGGAGTTTCCTTTAATTAATTAACGTAAGGTATATTAAGTTAGAAGTATTTCCGTTATTAATCACTACTTTTACTTTAAATGGCTTTCTTTTTCCATTTATTAAGTTAATATAAACAGAATAATGTTTATGCTTTTTCTACATTTAAGTTATAGTAATTATCTGTCTTTAAGGTCTTATCTAGCCTAACCTTTAAGTGCCTCTCTTTCGTCTTAGGGTTTTTACTAACTAGTAAATTATTCGTTTACAGGCCTTACAGAGGCTTAGTAATCTTTTTCTAGCTCTTTCTGGAAAAATAAGTGACTTTAATAGACTTATTAGTTAACCTTTCCTAGGTTTTTACGTTTTAAAGTCCAGTTAACTTTAAATACAACAATATTCTATAAGTCTTTAATAATTCGATAGTACACTTTACAGGACTAGATCTTATTTATTTTTTCTTTTTCTTAAATCTGTTTATAGTTTGTTTATTTCTGCTACGTTTAGGCTTTACCTTTAAGGTGAATAAAGCACATTACAATTAGGTAATTATTAAGTAAAGCTCTTACTAATAGGTAGTAGGGGTTTAGTTAACTATAGTGATCTTTCTCCTTCCCCTATTATTAGAACCTATTATTAGGGTATAGGAGATTTAGTAATAAGCTGACCCCATTTCTACTTTAATAACAGTGTAGTCTTAGTGTCTTACGCTAGGGAAATGATTATAAAAAGCCTTAAGTTTAAAGTGTTAATTAAAAGTATAGTTATTATATACGTAGTTAATTAATAATAGGTCCCTGTAATTAAGATGGTTAATATAGACTGCAGGGGCTGTAATTTGAGAGTACGGAATAGGGGGGATAATGCCCTGCTCTGTTTCCTTAACTATTTGCTTCTATGTGTGTTGCTTTTCTTAAATTTCTTTTTAAAACTCGGGTAACAGTATCTTAACCTGTTCTTTTACAAAGTGGCCTTTTTTAATTAGTTAATACTTAAGGTGGTTAATAAAGTAAACTTTATTATAAAGCTGTAAGCTAACTTTAACTGCTCTGTTTTTATTTTTTACAGTAAGGTTTTTAACCTGTAGGTCCTTTATTTTATCTACTAGTTTTTAATGTCTGTTCTTTAAATCCTAGACCCTTTATTAATACGTTTATCTTTTATTTTCTTAAAGAACTTTCACGATACTAGTTTTAAGTATACTAGCCTTAATGTACGGTAGCTATCTAAACTGTTCTTCTTTTAAGGAGGTGAGGGTGCTGATCTACTTAATATGTTTAAAACGCTTAAGGGTCTTAAAGGGCATAGAAGAGAAGAGTTTCTGTTTTTCTAACTTAATTCTTTTAACTTACTCCCTTTCGCTTTTAAAGGCTTACTTTACCATTTAAGTAGCTTAAAGAGCTAGTTTCTTAACTCCCTTTACTATCTTAATAAGGTCTAAGTCAGGGTTTTTCCTAGACTTCCTTAGTTCTTGGGCTTACAGCGTAAGATTTTTAAGGCCTGTAACTGCTTTTTAAAGTGTTCATTCCTAAAGTTAGTCTGTAACGACCTACACCTTTAGTTATCTTAAGTTTCTACTTAGGAGTCGGTTTATAATAGCCTATAACTTTATAGCTAACTCTTTTAAGACTCCTTTAAGGTCTAGATATTTTACATCTTAAGGTTCCTCCTCTCTTTCCTCTTCCTTATTTCTTATATTATACTTGTTTATCTAGGTGTAGTCTTCCTTATTATTTACTATCCTGATATAGACGTCTTTAAAGTTAAACCTAATATATTTTTCTCTATCTTAGACTAGCTTTTAACTAACTCTTTTTAAGGAAGGGTATTATTATACTATATAATCTTTCTTATTACAGTTAAAGTATTAAACCTAAAATATATCTTTAGGTAGCTTTTACTATTATTATTATTATAACTTATTGTAGTTAAGCCGATTCTGGCGGTTTATTATATTAATATTTATTAGATTAGAGTAAGTGTTATAAGTAATGCTCTAATATTAGTAGTTAGTGTGGAAAGGTTTTAATATGTTTTTCCTATTAATTATAAAAGGAGTACTATACTAATATTAACCTTTCTTTTTTAATTATTGTTTAAACAGCTAGTTATTAATAATAATAGCTTTAATAACGTACTAATTAAAGTTAAACGTGTAACGGTCTTTCTTATAAAGTTCATCTTTAACATTATCCTTTAAGTCCTTATAAAACTGGTATTTTAAGGCCGATTTATCTTAATTAACTTAATGCTAGTCTTAATTAAAAGTAAATAGGTATGTAGTTATTAAAGACAGTTATATTAGCTTCTCTAAGCAGTCCTTAGCTTATTTTTACTAGTCTTAAACTCTGTATATCTTAGTGATTTCAGTTTCAAAGTTAACTTATCCTTTATATTCGTTAAAAACCCTAACAGTGATAGTCCTTCGCTCTGTAAGTATAAAGTTTAAGTAATCTTTAATAATTACTAAAAACTAAAGGTCTGGATCGTCCTTAAGCTAACTTATAGTATAAAGGACCTTTTAATCTATTATAGTAATTACTTAAAGCTGAAAGTCGTGCTTTATATAAGTAAGTTAGGTAGATAGCCTGGCGCTTTTACTAATAAACTTAAGTAGTTAGCTAATCTTAAGGTGCCTAAATAGTTATTAAAAAGCTAACACTTTCCTAATTATCGTAATTATAGACTTTCTATCAGACTTAAAGGCTTTAGTAAATTCTTTATAAGAAAGCTCTCTTTTATCCTTAGTTTTTACACCTTTAACCTCTTTAAGTAAAGTGATATTAAATACCAGGATATTGTTAGAAAGATTATTATTTCCTGTTAATAGATTATAAAGAGGGAGTGTTACCGATATGGTAAGGGGAGGAAGAGGGTGTCTAGGAGTTTAATAAATAGCGTTTACAACTGTAAAGCTAATATCGTATTATAACTTACACTTAATATAGGCCTTAAGAGGACTAGTATAAGTTAAGACAGAACGTATAATAAGACGTTAAAGGTTAAGAGGCGTTCTAAAGACGGCTTATTAAGCTAACACTCTTAAACGGGAGGTTTAATATTACTGTAAGTTACTATTACTATAATGTATAGAGGTAAGTCTGAATAGTAAGATATAAATGAATAATTAAATATTAGTATGAGGAACTAAGAGTCCCTTACGTCTATTATAGTTACGATAATGTTTATTTATATTAATTAACTAAGAGGTACCTTGTACCTTGTTTGGTCCATTGTGCTTAGTGGTGCACTACGCAGTTGCTGTTAAGCAGTTAACTAAATGGTGCTTGGTGTTGACAGTCCTTATGGACCACTAAGCTCTTTCTGACTAGTCGTAAGGGCTTCGGGTCTTTACACCCCTGGCCCAGTGCACAGGACTGTATATACCGTCCTCCTGTACTGTTTTTTCTACAGGGGATTCGTCGGACCGCTCTAGCCCAGGTGACGGCCTGCAGGGTCGTCACATTATAAGAGGCTCTGGAAGAATTCCAGAGCCTTCTACAAGGTAAAACTAACTAATATAATAATGAAATAGTATTGTTTTGAACCATTCTTCATGGTTCTGCTGACGTAGTGGCTGACGTGGCTACTGTAGTGTTTTAGTTAATTCTGTGGAGCAGTAGCCCCACTGGATTTAGAGGGTTCCACCCCTTGAATTCCAGAAGGTTCGGGGTGCTCTAGGGACTCTAAGGAGCCCTGGAGTGGGTTGGAATCCTCTGGAACCCTCTAGGGTTCCAGAAGATTTAGCTGGTGGTTTCGGGGTATGTAACTACACTACAGGGTACCCGATACAGGGTACTCAGTGGCTAGAAATTAATAAAGATCTTAAAGATATTTCCAGGATAGAATTACACTATCTAGTATAATATTAACGTTTATAACAGTGTGTTTAAATACCAGCTTATTACCCTTTGGCTTGATAGTAGCAGTAATAGTAATAATAATAATAAGAAGAATAACAGTAAGAGCATTAATTAAAGGAATAAAAACTAATTAACCTCGGCTCTGGACCAGCTAACCTTTAACCACTTCTTATCCGCTGGTAAACCGTACTCACCCCTTCCTAACATTACGTCCCTAATATAAACACCTTATTCTTTACGATTACTATGGCACCTTATTACGTTACATACGAAATCGTTACGACAAACTAGATATAGTTGGTCGTGAACATGGTCAGCCGCTATAGCAACTACGGCCACGGCGTCAGCGAGTCGATCCGGACGGGGCCCTTTGCCTTTGCTGACTTGGTTAATGCGCTTAAGGATGGATTGGGCCTGCTGGGCGCGTTGGCGGGCTCCACGGCTGTCTTAAACATGTCGCTCGTCCAGACCACGGGTGTTGCCGAGGTTACATTTCTACACGTCGGCCCGGCCAGCTTTTCACGTTGGCTTTTGTGTCTGTTCCGCTTATCCTCGGTGTGGTGTTGATATGGGCTATGGTAGGGTGTAGAGCGGGATACGATTCTGAGTGGAAATCGTCTAGGCTTGTGGATTTGGTAAGGCTTGGACAGCTTGGCAGTCAGTTGAATTAACCGCTAAGCTGGAGGAACTTGATACTTTCTTGATCTCATTTGCAGATAAAAACAGACTATTGTCTACGGAGATTTGTAGTAGCTGACGCTGCGAACTTGCAAGTGTCCGAAGTTTCGCGGCAAAGGGGTAATACGCGGACCGAATGGGTCCTTCTGTTCTCAAACTCCCAGAAAGCTCACGACACCACCAAACCAAATCAGACAGTCGAAGAGCCCTGCACCGTTGGCGTGTAGACCCACTGAGGATACGGCTTTCTGACTATGCCGATTTTGAATCTCGGCACCCTGTGCATCCTGTTCAACGTCTCAGTCGGAAGCCTCAGCACTGTCTCCCGGTGGAACGTCTGTGTCGGCCAGTCATAGGAGCACGCCACAGCCCTCTGCATTCCGCCTTCATTGCCGCAGATGAAGAGAGCGGTTGGGGGCCGCACAGCTTCGAACAGCGTGATCTCCATGTTATAGGTATCGACCAAGGTGAAAGTCCGCAGCTCACCTGGTTTCGCTCGCTTTGCCCTCTCAACCTTCTCAATCGTGTTCGCGTCTCGACATGGGTCGATTCCCATCTTCTCCCCATCTGCGTTGACAGTGCTGCGACTCATTGGGGACCCACTCACCGACCACTTAAGTCGCCCAAAGGCACCGCCAAAGATGGCACGTTCGACCGTTGGTGGGTTGAGATAGCCCTCGATACCGAAGAAACGGGCTTGCACGTTATGGAACTTCCCACCGTAAACGATGCGGACAAGCATAGGGGTAAGAAGGACGACAGTGATCCAAATAAGAAAGAATATGACACCCGGAACGATATACGGAGCCAGCGGCGGCGGTGGAAGGTCAAAGGAGCCGCAGTCCACATACTCGGAGCAGGCACGCTTGTTTTGGGCCGCTAACTGGCCAGCCACAGCGAAGAGAGCAACAGCAATGAAAAAGAAGGTGAAGCTCATCTCCATCAGCTTCTGCGCGCAGATGCGCTTGAAGGAGGGCCCGGTGGCAGCCCACACGGGTCTGAATGACTTCCATCGGATGCATGCGCCGTGAGCCCCGTCAAAAATGACAGTGTCGTCGTGGCAAACTCCAGCAACCTGGCACTGAGGCTCGATATCCCAAGGGGAGCATTCATACTGGTCGTCCATGCAATGCCAGGGCTGCTCCAGCGTCTTTGGTAGCAGGCAGACATATCGCTCGAGGAGTCGATCTGAGTCGTTGGAAAGCGAAACACGTGCAAAGGCCTGAAAGGCGCTATCCGACCCATCGATGTGAGGCCTGAGCCGAAGGAGACCCATCAACGCGTAGGCTTGATCCCCAGGGAACCATTGGGTTGTTTTTCTGGCGTACAGGCACTTGAGGGCGAGAATGGCCAGCTCCAGCCGACTGAGACGGATGGTTCCCTGGTAGTGGTCCATTAGCTGCTGTGAGACAGCTGCGTCCTCCCAAACAACCTTTCCCATCTGCTCTTTAGGCAGGACATGGAGGGCTGCTGGCTTGCCGTCCTCCAAAGAGTATATAGGGATCTCGTCCGCAGGGCAAAGAAGCAGCTCAGGGAGAGTCCAAATTCGTGAACCCCATTGTTGGAGCAGTTCTGCAGGAGTCGGGACGAGGTCCTTATTCGTGGTGCATTGAGCTACAGCGACAGCCATGCGCTTGGCCCCGCGGACGATATCAGCAATGCGGTAGATATCGTCCTCAAGGCTGGCCTCGTCAGGCATGCAGCTCCCTGCAACCCAAAACGCCGAGACCCCAGCATCTTTTGCCGCTTTCACGGCGATACTGTGGAGGACCTTCATGTCGTTATCGGACGAGTTCCGGAACTGTTCGTTCGAGTACGCCACAAAGAGATACTCCAACACCTGCCCGGAGCCGGTATTCTGTGCGTACCACTCCTCGACGGAGATGACAGTGAACGCGACGCCGCCGTCAACTGCTAGGATGCACAGATATCGTGGTCTAAGGAGAGTGTAGGTAGAAGTATCGCGACTTGTTTCGCCCGGCCCCTGGCAGTTCTCCAGCAGGTTGCTCCAGACCTTGGCATCTCCGTGATATTTGCAATGGACTGCATTATATGAGAGATCGAGGAAATTAGGCTGGGTTTGGAAAGACCAGAGCTTTACCAAAAAGTTAGCGAATGGTGGACATCGAAACCGGGGATGCTCTCAGCCCCTGAATCAGGATGACTCACAAAGAACATCATGACGAAGGCTGCCGGCACGGTCCTCCCAACCTGGACCCAAAAGTCATCCCAGCTATCCGGTTTTCGATTGTAGTCGGTGACCCAGGTTGCGAGCCTTGCTCCAAGGGGCGACACCTTCCGCACATAGGTCCGCCGCCAGGTCACCAAGCCCGGCGCGTCAAAGACTTCGTCGGCAGATTGCACAATCAGCCGGCGCAGTTTTCCATCGAGGGGGTGGATGTAACGGTCTTCGATGGGCTTCTCCATCACGCGGCCCATCCCGTCACGATGACGGACAGGTGGCATGTTGGGCTGGTAGACGCAATTGGGCTCGCGGTAGTGGTGCGTGAAGCGCCAGCGCCACGAGGTCTGGCCGCCAAAGATGTAGTTCCAGGACCTCAGCGGGATGACGGACTCGATTGGCGGCTCCGTGATGGGCATCATGATCTTTTCAATGGGCTTGTGCGTATAATGAGGCTGAGATACCGTCAACGGGATCGGTTGTTGCCTCGGCTGTATTGCAGCGACCGGTGGGGGAATTTGTGGTGCTGTAGGAGAGGATCTGCTTCCACGATAGCTTTGTTGCCCACTTAGGATTGCATCTCCTAGAGTCGAGAGTTCAGCCAACGTTGGTGACGTTGCTGCGGACTGGGTGCTGATCGGGACAGACTGAGAGGGTTGATACCCTCGGTGGTGCACCGGGTCTGGCGGAACGAACGACGAGAAGTCGATAGCGGGCTCGGTCACATTGATTATTGGTGCGGCCAGACTTTGACCCTGGTAGGCCGATGTTGCGGTTGTATTCCAGACGGTTTGTGAGGGTTCGGCTTGCTGGGAAGTCCTCTGCGTTTGCTCGGCTTCATCGAGCCGTTGGAACTGTGCTGAGTTCTGATAGCCTCCATCTTGTTGGTATACTCCGACCTGCGCTTGGTCGGGCTGGCGGCGCTGCGGAGGTTGATACAGCCCCGAAGTGTGATGCTGCTCATCTTGCTGGAGTTGACTGGCTTGGGAGGGTTCGAGATCAGCTTGACGATACTGCTCGGCCTGCCCGACTCGCTGGGGGTCTTGAAACTGCTGAGGCTGTCCAGAAACTCGATAATCCCGATCCTTCTCAACCTGGGGCTGCTCAGGCTGGTGGTACTGCACGGGTTGGTCGGGTTGTTGGGCTTGCTGGTAGAATTGCTGCTGTGGTTGCTGGAACGCCTGCGATGGCTGGTACTGCGGGTATTGTTGGGATTGCATGTAGCCCACGCTAACAGGCCCCCAGTATTGGCCAGGCTGCTGTTGTTGATACTGTTGGGAGTCTTGGAATGGTTGAGGTTGCTGGAAGGGTTGTTGCGCGGGATGCTCGTATGGGCCGCGAGGATGCGGGTTCGGGTTCGGGTTCGGGTACTGTTGTGCGGCAGATGTACTGGCCTGGGAGAAATCCGAGGGTGCGTATTGCGACGAAGGAGACGCCGTCCTCGACGCCACCGATGGTGCTTCTGCCTGTGTTTCGGGGCGCTCTTTCCGTTGCTTGCGCAGCTTGTTGCGCGGTGGGCCCTGCGGTGAGCTGGAACCTTCCCTGACTTCGGGCAACTGGTGGATCGGAGCGAATTGGCTGTCCCTCCCGATCTGCGGCACTTCGCCCCGGCCGGGCACCTGTACATCCTGGCTGTTGTTGAGCATCTGACCTCGATACTCCACTGGTTGGGGTGGAGGTGAGTTGCCAGCGGAATCGGGCCGCCATCCTCCGCCGTGCCTCTCTGGTCGCGACTGTTGGCTCCATCAGGACTCTCCTCGCACAAGATATTTACAATTCAAACAAGCTTACCATTTTGACTCTTTCTCCCTGTCTCGAAGGTTGGGGTACAGTTAAAGTAAAACAGTCGCTGCCCTGGTTCTGGCCGATACGTCTAGAGCATCCTTGCTGCTGACGCCATCTTCCTTCCACCTTCGACTTGGCGCTTGCTGACTTTTGTAGCCCGACAGCTCCCACGGCACCGGCCGACCCCACCGCAAGTCAAGATAAATCCGAGTTCAGGGTACATCACACCTTCAGTGCGCGAACAACACTACGACCACCTGACGCAAGCCGGCAACATGTGTCGTGGCCCGCGCCATTCAGCACCTAGAAGCCATCCCTGCGTTCGAGCCCACACCCCCATTGGAGCCAATACCATGCCAAGGACGCCTCATCAGAACATAATTGACGCATTAGGATGATGATGGTATGATGGTTGTGCAGGAGCTGAACCTGCAGTCGGAGGCCGGTGAGGGATTGGACGCCACAAACGCCGTGCGACAACGACTAACTGCTCTGATAAGCTTTCCGGCGCGCTATGTCCGGCCGCTCTGGAAAAAACTACAGGCGAGGCTGCAACTTGGGCCGCAACAAGGTCACGCCACTTCCAAATAGCTTGACCGAGCTGTTGATGCGTCTACTTCAGGGCACCCTGATGCGTCGTCCCAACCCGCTCCCCGGGTGCCACACTTCGGGATTGAGCTTCCAATCATTCTCAGACCGTATTGATTTGGCCCGCTGGCAGTAACAAGAAGTATCAAGTATGGTATCAGCACGGCCGCAAAACCACCCGCTGAGGCCAGTTCCGGAGTCTGTGCCCGGTATTCAGGCCGAATGGGGTTTTACCATTTGGGAACTCTCTTCTTGTGAGTCGGCAAATCAGTAGGACTTGAGCGCACCTTCTCACTGTGTTTGATAGACTATCCAGATGGCCGGTCGTTTGAAGCAAACTACAGTGGCCTTCAAACTGTGGTGGCCAACAAAGACTTCAAACTGCGAATCATGTCCGTTGTCCACACAGCAGCAACCCCGCCCCCAACGGCTCATATCGGGATCGAGCTGACCTTTATGATAGTTTCGCGCCTGTTGATGTTTTCGGGAACACAAAAGTTGAGAAAGAAGCATTCTCCCAGCTTTATCGTCTCCTCTCCGTCCCAGATGAGTTCATGGATGAAAGAAAACAGTCTGTCAGCCACAGCTTCGGTACAAAGACAACAACAACGGGAACCTGCGCGTGGTTTCACTTTTTGTGCAAACATATCAACATCACAGTCGATAAAGAGCAAAGGGTTCGAATTGTCCAGGACAGGATTTACGAGCATGATTCCACCGCAGACGAGGACTATGCCTATATCAAGTCGGGGTTCATCATCAACACTATGCGCGGACCTGAAGGAAACGGCCCCCTGAGTGGCTCTACCACTCTCGTCAGCTTTGGGGCCACACCTCAGGTCAACGACCGGCTCAACAAGTTCATCCGTTCTATTGACAAAGAGCTGGCCTTCCCTCAACCATACCTATTCTTTGTCCCTGTACTCAGCGGGCTGTATGCCGACCTGGATGGCATGGCCTGGAACCTAAACGACATCTTTGCAGATCATGAGTCGGTAAGTTTAGACAACAGTAGCTTCCCCTTGATAAAAACAATAGGAACAGCTAACCTCGGAAACTAGAAACTCCTAACCGGCGCTTATGACATCTCGAAGTTCACTGAAGAAGACGCTAATATCTTCGCCACTCTCCACTACCTTGCCAAATACTGCTTTGTACTCATCGAGACCGTCAGTTCTCTCAAGCTCGTCACAGAGAATATCAGGTTACGGCTTGGCACTGACACATCGGCCCGGGAGTCACCTCCAACACTCCCCGACACTAACCCCCTGGAATCCATCCGCTACACACAAGCTTTGCTCGAATCGACCCATCTCCGCCTCAACACATTGCGACTGCGAATCAAGAACGCCATCAACCTCGCTTTCAATCTTGGAGCAGACAAAGACACCAAGACCATGATGGAGGATTCTCACGTCATGAAGGTTATTGGAGTCATGACTGCATTCCTACTTCCAGCTACGGCGTTATCGAGCGTTTTGGGGAGCAATATGTTCGCGTCTAATAATCAAGAGGCGTGGAAGATGAATGTGAATGCGTCATTTTGGGTGTGGTGTGTTGTTGCATTTCCGATCACACTGTGTCTGGTTGCTTGGTTGTTCGTGAAGTACATCAAAAAGGGGCTTCGGTTCGAATTCCTCCGGAGGAGGCGGAAGAAGGCGCAGCAGGGCCGAGTGTAAATGCAGCTCTAGTTGAACACTGAGCGTGGGTGAAATGGGCGGGATGTCGCTCCCAAATCCAATGGCGGATGGGATAGGAGCTCGACCGATGAGGGCTTACGGGATTGCCGTGAGCTGCAGCTAGCGATTCGAAGACAAGACCCTTTTTTAGGTTGCAAAGCCTGCTCATGTGGGCCGACTTTTCTCGTCTAGACTAGCACTCCATGCATAGCGTCGAGCAAGGTGAGAATCGGCTGATAATAAGGAGGCTACCACAGCGGCTGACGTTCGGGCTTGAGTGGCCTGCCACAAGCGTGTTACAATAGGAGTTAGACCGATGAAGCATTCGATTTCCCCGAGAGCCGAAGCACAAGAGGAATAGACGGCCATAGGTATTGGGGTGCAGGGGATGACGACTGCCGAAACCAAACCTCTAGAGGCCACAAAAGTAAACCACAGGCTCTCGCGAAACCTTGTTTGGATATCCTTTCCGGATAAGAGAACTACGGGCGGCGCGTTCTTGTTGTTGATCCAGAAGTTGTTGAGGTATGTATAGTATATGCCCGAGCATTTGTAATATAAAAACATGGAGTTGATGGATTTGGATAGCTCGGCGATGCTCGTTTTATCGATGTACGCCGTGTCTGCCTATAGATAGGGATAGTTATCGTAGCGCGCCTGGTCGCAGGCACAGAGCAATTTCTGGATTCCCGGTTTACCGCGATCACGGCACCCGCTGGTCCACTCTTGGAAGCTGGTTTCGTGGGGGCCCCACCGATGCGAGAGAGTAGCGTATGGTGGCGGGCCGGCGACGAAGTACTCGAGGTCGTAGTTGATAGTGATGAGCCACATGGCGTCAACATGGCCCAGTGGCCCTGTTCGAGGGTGTGCACTGGATTCGAGATTGGAAAATACCCCAGCCGCCGCGGGCACAAAATCGGGAAACACGGCAGCGAACCACCACTGCTGCGCCACCCCCTTGCTTCGAAGCCCAAGTCTACAGGCAGTACACAATTCTTTTCTTCTATGAAGAAGGCACGACACAGCAGGCTAGGATGGCTTCGACCCTAACCAAATGAGCCAATATGGAGCCGACAACGAGACAATGGGTGGCAGCTAACTCTCTTTCCCAATTCCATCTCAGACACGACAACGCATTTGTCGGTTAATAGTTGTAGAACGATGACTTAAACTCTGCAATGCTGATCCGAACAACATCGCGAGCGTTGTCGTGGCAGCGCCAGCCGGAGGAATAGACTCGGCATGCTATATCGAGAAAAAGGGGGGTGGATAGGGCGATGAGAAGAAAGTAGTTTTTGCCACTAGCAGGACATAGCTTAGGGTGACAAGAAAGCAGTCAAACTAGCTGGTGCTCGTTGTCGCAGATGCTGATGTCACGACCCAGACAGGGGCCATCTCCAACCTGAGGCATCCACCAAGTGGGGATCCCAGGGACAGCCAATCGCAGGTGTCCCGAGGTGTCCAGCAACGGGACCGGGACAGGAAGAAGCCACGGCCAATCACAAACAATCCGAAGGGGAGCGTCCCGGCTACGGGACATTCAGGCTCGGGACAAGTCCACTTAGATATATACGCCGGCCTGACCTGGCCCAATGTCGCTCTCAGGGACAAGGAGACATGCTGGAGCCGGGCGAGTTTCGCCGCTTGGTTCGCCAAGCCCTTACAGCGCTTTCTCGCTTTGGGGTATTGCAGGATGATACCGAGGTGGACAACTTCCATCTTACCGACGGGAGGGTTGCGGCTGTCGATCTTGAGATGATGGAATTGGTACTTTACCCTCCCGCCCGCACAGGTGGTCAGAATCTCTGCTCCGCCGCATCTCCCCCAAGAAAACAGACATCGTCAAACTAGCAGCCGCGAGACGCTCGTGCGGGGTTTTCGTCCTCCTACCAGCGCGCCTTCGACGTCTTCACGCGCCGCGGCCATCCGGATGGCGCGGGATCGATTCAGGGAGTTGATTGCTACCGGGATTGATATTCAGGTACGCTGGAAACGCGCGCAAGACTGTTTCGAGATCAGGAGCTGACGGCAGACAGTGGTCAAAAGCAGTAGCAACCTTCGAGTCTAAGGACGAGTCCGTCACGGTGCACTTCGATGACGGCTCTTCGGCGACTGGTCGGCTTCTCGTTGCCTGCGATGGTGGAAACTCGCGGATTCGTCGAGCGTTGTATCCCGAGCGGCAGAGCTACAAGATCCTGATCCGCGTCATGGGTGTCAAGGCCGAGTTCTCGCCAGAGCAGATGGAGCCCTTGCGGAAGCTCGATCCTGTCTTCTTCAAGGGACAGCGTCGGCGAATGATACGTACACATTCTTCAGTGGTGAGTAGCATGCCTCCTTTCCTGGGTTATGACTCCCCTGGAAACCATCCACCGCGCACGCAAAACGACCTGCGATACGTCCTACAACTAGTCATCTCCTGGCCCTTTCGGCCCGGATTTCTTGACAAACCATCCCCAACCCTCTTCCCCGCCACAAAGGAGGCCAGCATTGATCTGATCAAAACAATTGCCAAATCCTGGACCGAGCCGTTCTATTCCCTGGCCAACAACATCCCGCCCACCTCCGAGATCAAGCACCTGGAACTCTATGACTGGCTGCGACCGAAGGAGGTGCAGGGCGTAAAGAATATTGCTCTGGTTGGAAACCTCATGTTGGTGACCAACTCCAGCCCAGACCAAGTTGCCCAACCGACAGTCTTTCGAACTGGGATATCCCTGGTCGAAATTTGCTGATCGTACCGTCGAAGCGATTCGCCTACAGCAGAGCTTCGTTGCACCAGACGCAGTCCGTACGAGACCGCCACAGCAACAACGGCCGCGATGACAAAGGCATAGACTGGGGGCGGGTTTGTCGGCGAGTTCTTTTACTTGCATACTGAAGAGGCTGGCGGCGAAAGGTCATGGGGGTTGAATAGGGGATTTCTCAAGTGCTGAAAGCCCACTCTGCATCCGGCTAAGTAGTGATCACCAATAGCCTAGCCGATCTTGCACTACATGCTCGTCCATAGACACGGTGCTGGTTTGGTCCAGGAGGACTTTCTCCTGACGAATCCGAACAAGACCATTTTCCAGACAAGAGACTTACTCGATACCAGGCGCCAACGTGGTTGAAAACCTTGGCTCGTCTACGGATAGCAAGGAAGTCAAGGAAAAGTATCTCCTCCGCAATGTCGAGGCCGTTCTGGCGATCGCCTTGCCCAAAATCCCCGACCCCGACCCCGGCAACTCGCCTGGAGAGCTCCATACGACGCCAGCGAAGGTGAAATCTCATACCGCCGCACCATCGTTGCAAGATTCTCTGTACACCACTCTACAGTTCTCCAAAGACAAAGGCAACCAGCAAATCCGCCTCCTCTCACTCCTCCCCAGTTCCAAAGCAACCGCCGAAATTACCATGACTCTGTTCTGCGTCCCAAGCCTCCAATTTTACAAATATCACGCCCTCTCATACACCTGGGGCCACCCTTCCGACCCAAAACACACTATCTCCCTAAACGGACGCCCCTTCTCCGTAGGGACAAACTTCCACAACGCCTTGGTTTCCCTCCGTCAGGAAGCCCGCCCTCTTCTCCTATGGGTAGACGCCATCTGCATCAACCAGGATGATGAAGTCGAGAAGGGCGTCCAGGTGGCGCTCATGGGGGCGATCTATCAGAAGGCTGAGAGGATCGATATCTTTCTTGGGATGGCCACGCCGAAGAGCTATCAGCTGTTTGAATTCCTTAAGAGGGAATGTAATGCGGATGATGTCACACAGGAGAATGGTGAGGAGATTGAAACGGAGGTTGTGGCCTCTTTTGTCGAATTCTGCGACAGGGAGTGGTGGACGCGCGTGTGGGTGATGCAGGAGTATTATCTTGCGAATCGGGCACCGTTTTGGTATGTCGGCTCGCAGTGTGTTGATGGGGAGATGCTGTGTCGGGATATCAGGGCGCTGGTGATGGCGGCGCTTAAGCTTGCGGTTCCGTTTGGACATACGGACTATTCGGAGGCTCTGGGGAAGCATACAAGGAGCTCGTTGATGAATCGGCTATCCAAGATTGGCGACGGGGTGCTGTCGAGGAGGGAGGTTACGCCGTATAATACGCCGAGGTTGCTGTTTGCGAAGCATGGGAGAAACGCGACGAATGCGAGGGATTATGTGTATGGAGTGCGGGAGGTGCTGGAGCCGCATTTTCGGCAGGTGTTTGTTCCGGATTATGGGTGTACTGTGGGGAGGCTTTTCGAGAAGCTTGGGGCGTGGTTTCTCCTCATGGATGGGTGGGGGGATATGCTGTGGTATTACCCCTTTCGGCAGGGCTGTGGGGATGAGAAAGGAGGGGAGCGTGAGGGACCTTCGTGGGCACCGGACTTTTCTCGACGACCGGATTACCTTTTCAACGAGCCGGAGCCCCCGAAGCTCTTGTCGGACGACCCGAAGACAGTACACTGCGCCATCGTGGATAGGGTTCTGTACATCGAAGGGTGTAATCTCGATTTCATCAAGGAGGTCATCCCGATGCCGAAGACGCCGAAGGAAGACTCGGCCAACCTAGGTATCAACTCCATCTTCTACTTTGGAACCACCTTCTTCAAACGGCTCGGCCCCATCGGCATGATCATTTCGCAGTTTATCGTCGCCATCGTGGGCGTCACTGCCGGCCGACTGGAAGCAGGCAACTGGTCCTTCGAAGTCTTGCAGAAGATGTGGCAACTGGATCGCGCCTTCTGCTCTAACCAGCGAGGCACTTCTACCGGTGACACGAAGACCGATCGGGACACCGGTGCATTGCTGGCTTGGGCAACGACTTTTCGACCGGCAACATTCCCGTTGACGCCACGGTGGCGAGAGACGGGCGACCTTCTTGCCCCCGACTTCAACGAATACGTGGAAAGAATTCGCGCCAGAACCGAGAGGCTCCGGGAAAAGGGAGATGCAGAAGCCAAAGCCTCACCCGAGTCGGCTGAGATCCAAGAACGGTATGTACAGACAGCAAAGAATCTTGCTGCCGCTCACGGAAGACAAGCACGCGGGGCTGCCAAGCTCCACCGCTTTCTCGCCATGGAAATGGAGTGCGACTTCGCAACCGCTTGCGTTTTCGACTTTGCAAACATGGATTCTCAACTCCTATCCATAGCAGAATCCCCCGACTTCGACCGCGGCTTGGACTTGATACTCTCCAACAACTCCAACCCCCGCGACATCGTCTACGAAGACCTCATCCGCGCCATCCACCTCAACAGCGATCCTACCGATCCAACCTCGTTTCAAGACCTCGTCTCCATCGTACGCACCATCGCCCAGAAATTCCATACCAGAATCGTCACCGGAACCCCCGGTCCCATCCCAGACCCAGCAGCCAATTTCTCCGAAACCCGCAACATCCTCGCCGCTCAAAAGATCCGGCTTCAGAAACTCAAAGACGGAGACCCTATTTCCTGTGCCTCCTTCGGCACCGAAACAGAAAGAGAAAATCACATCCTCTTTCTGACGAAACAGATTGAGACTTCGGAGGGGCTCCTCCCTGTCGAAACGAATCCGCCTCGCCTTCTCCCTATCGACAGGATTCGACGGTTTGTCACTCGTGTTGTGAGTCAGCTGGTATCCTGCTTCATTGCTCGTCCTCCATGTGAGAAGGCAGCGGCGTGGAGTCGTGTCGACGAGGACAGGGCGGCGCAGTTTGAGGGTCGTGAGTTCTTTGTTACGAAGGGGGGATTGCTTGGGTTGGCGTGTCCGGGGGTTGGGAAGGTGAAGGTTGGCGATCGGGTAGTGTTGTTGGATGGGTTGTCGTTCCCGTTGGTGGTAAGGGAGAGTGGGGATGGGGAGGGGAGGTTAGAGGTGGTGGGATGTGCGAATGTTAAGGGGGTGAAGGCTGGCCATAAGGTGGAGGAGGTGGAAGTGGAGGGGATGAGCGTGGGGGAGAAGAAGATGATGGCTTTTGCGTAAGTTGGTGGGTGTATGGGAGGCTGTACCTCTAGGCTGGACGATTGAGGTCGTAGTGCTTGGGGAGGGTGTTGTTTGGTTCAGTTGATGGTTTGTACGGGACCACGACATCTCACTCACATGTTGGCTAGAACTAGGTAGGTTCTAGGTTAAAATATATGGTTTATACTCCAACCATCATCTAGCGCCGCCCACACATGACGTCCTTTTCTTAGGGCGCGTCGGTGCTAGGGTCAGCCGCAAGCGTGGAGCGGATTGAGGCCTTCCCCAATAGGATTTTTCTCGATGACCGTTAATTGCGGGTCGGTCATTGCTGATGGGTGGATTGTTGTAGAATCGAGAGACAAGAATTAAAATATCACTCTTAAAACAAACAGCTTCGTGAACATCGTAAAGCGTTAGCGGGAAATAGCGAATTAAACCAGTTCAGGGATAAGTAAACAGCAAGTGCAAACCGGGTGTAGGTACTCAGGCAACACCCCGCACAAAGTGGACCCGCATCAAGAACCGATCCGCCGACGCGGTGCTTGGTAGCTCGCCACTGCGCTGCGCACGTGCTTCGTCTGGGATACTTCCTTTGGCCTGAAGTAGTCAATTCATTCACTGCAGTAACCCCGCCCACATTACCAGATGTGGTCTTGGGGGTTCGGGTTTGTACCTTGCAGGGCTGGCTGCGTGGCGTCAGGGGGCCCCACCACACTGCACAAGAAGGAGCTCACACAGCTGTGTGCGCTTCCATCTGTAGAAGCTCTCAGCTCCGCTTGCCTGCGAAATCCCAGGACGAGGTTAAAAGGCCCGCGCCGCACATCAATTCGCCTGCATCACAAGAAGGCATCTATTAGGGACGCACCCCATTTTTCTTAGGGACGCATCCCCCCCCCCCCCCCGGCCAGGGTTAGGGTTATGTATGGGGATAAAATTGGACGAGTCTTCCACGCATCTTGATGATTCCCAGCATTGTAGAAGTGACGTGGTATCTGTTCTTACAGTAATCCACAGCTATTATTAATACAGAACTATAATCTACATGTTTTGTAACACTCTATTCAATACCCTCGGCGTATCGTAAGGCCAGAACGTTAGAGATTAACTAGTAGTAATACAGCTAATGTAGCAAAAGGCTTCATTTCGCACTTAATAGCTTCTCTGTTGGTTTTACTGTACAGCCGCTCCTGGTCCTCTTTGCGGGCCTTTTAGGGCTTAAAACTAATTCTCCTACCTGTTTGTTTGTGGAGCTGCCCGTGGTAACCCGCTTTCTCGATTTTTTAGTTATCATTAACGAAAGGTGTCGGTTTAGGTGTGGATCGCTATATAGAATAGTCCTTCAGCCACACTCAGCCTTAGGCTTAACCTTAGGCTTAGCCTCTGGTTTTAGTTAAGGCTCTGGCTTAAGGGTTACTTTATAATAACAGTGTGCTTTCAGTTAATAGTAAGGTTCTCTTTTAAGGCTTAAAGAAGGTATAACCTTTTAAACTAACAGCTGATAATATATATTAGGTTAAGTATACGTTAAGTTACCTTATAAAGGCTTAAAGTAGGTCTTTCTTTATTACTGTTTACGTGGAGCTTTAAGGGTAACCTTTTATAATGTCTATAATGTCTATAGTGTTTATAATATAATTTATGTAACTGTAAACTTAAGGGGTATTATAACGTAACTGTTACGTAGTTTTCTTTACTGCTTCTTAACTACCTTAAGGTTACAGATCTGTAAATAAAGGTTTTCCTTATCCTAATACTGTTAGAGACGCTAATAATAAAGATGGTGGTTACTTATAAAACTAGGTGTAAGGTATTAATAAGGTAGAACGCTTTAAAGGTGAATCCGCTTCTTGTTAATAAGCTGTAAGTAAATTGAATAATAGTATAAAATACCGTACTGTAAGGATACTGTACACTTTAGTTAATAGGAGTTTAGGGGCTTAGCTAGTTAAGTCTTTATAGTAAATGTTGCTTTCGTATACTAATACTTGTAATTAAATAACTTTAAGGCTTTATATAATACCTTTATTAATAAGGATTAAAGATACTTATGCTTAACGTATTTACAGTATATGCTTATGCTTTTAGTAGCTTACTTATCCTCTTATTTCTTAATCTAACGTAACGTTAAAGCTTAGAGGGTATTTATAAGGTGGTAAGTAAAGGTGCGGCTGTTAATAAGGTAACTTTTAACGTTAAGGTTAGCTAACTTAGTTAACGATATGACTCTGGCTCTGAAATTACGGTAGCGTTTAGTATAGTAATTAGCTTACTGCTTACGGAGAGGAAATTATTATTTTTAGATATATTAAAATACAGTTAGTTAGTTTAAAAACTCTCTTTTTAAAGTAACTTAAGCCTTAAAGAAGGTATCTTCGCTCTCGGTATATACCATCTCCTTAAACATTGCCTTAACGTTATGATAGTTATAAGATGTACGTTAAGCTGTAGATTTAAGCTTTATCTGCTCCTCTTTTTTTTAAAAAAAGCTTTATTAAGGTGTTAAGCTTAGTTATAGAAAGTATAAGCTTATTATTATTGTTAAACTCTTTATTATTAGAATTAATTTTAATGTGTACTTTGGCCTTTTTTTTATACTTCTTCTTAACGTTACTATATACGTTTTTAATAATGTAGTAGATATAAAGTTATTATTAGGTATTAGGAAAAGCAGTAAAAATAGCTAACTTTATCTCTTTACAGTAGTCTGTTATAATAACTAAAGGCTTAGAGATCTTTATTTCCGTTTAGAACTGCTTTATATTAGTAAAAAGGAAGTTAAATACCTCTTTTTTCTTATTATCGATAAGATTAAATATCGATATAAATATAGTGTTATAGCTTATTAGTCCTGTAACTTAAAATAAAGGATAACTAAATATATTTATACTATATATTATATCTATCTAAGTAACCTTTTACAATAATACTGTTAAGGAAAGGAGTAAAGGATAAGTAAAGATAATACTAATAAGGTCTTCTTTTTTCTTAAGGTCTTTCCACTTAATAACGTAAGGTATCTTAAGTTTATTAAAGTCTTTAATTATTATTATAGTAATTATACGACTGTTTAACTTCTCTTAACGAAACTGTAATTTTACGTTATAGATGTTAGTGTTAATGTAATTACTGTTTAGGAATTAAGTGGCGATAAGGTTACTTATATCTCTTACGTAGATATTAGGGTGAATAAAGGCGTTAGTAATAACCTTAAGGACCTTATTAGACATCTTACAGTGTTAAGGATAAGTTTAAGGGTTAAGAGAGCGATTATAGTTATAAGTTTAGTAGATTACTTCTTTATAAAGTTAGAACCGCTATCCGCTAGTTAACTAAAGAGCGTTAGTTTTCTAATTGTAACTACACTTACGTATCTTAAGAGCGTGTAATCTAATACCCCTAGATTTCTTTAACTAACTGTAATAATTACATTATAAAGTGTATCGTTTGTAAAAGCTTTCCTTTTTCTTATCTTTATAGTTATTACCTCTGATTACGGTAAAGCCCTTATCCTTTACCTAAGTGTTAACGGCAGCCTGTAAGCCTTTAATTATAGTTGTTATGATTATCGCTAATAGGTTTAGAATAGCCTTATCTTTATTAGTAGAGTAACTCTCGCTTGAATTGTTATCTTAGCCGTTACGGTCGCTCTGTATACCCTCCTAGGACTTACTATTAGAGTTACTTTCAGAGCCGAATGGTAGCAGTTTAGTAAGCATATTATCGTGGAGATTAATCAGTATAAGGCCTTTCGTAACGCTTAAGGCCTTACGTAAAGGCTAAACTAAGCCTTTACGTTAAGAGTAAGCTTTGGATTAGTAAACAGAAGGGTCCTTAGGCGCGTGAATATTGTTAATATCGCTATAATAGTACTGGTTATCGCTGTTGGGGATGATAGGGGGCCTTATATTGGTTACTATTGCTGCAGCTGCGAAACTTGGTGACTGCTTAACACTGCGTGGGGATCTAGTGCTTCTAAAGGCTTTAGGGCATTGACTGGTTATATTATTAGCTACTGGAACTATATTAGGGCGATGCGATAAACTGTTGTGGGTGTTTAGTGGCCTGGGAGAAGTCGAGAGTTTGGTGGCGATGGTAGAATTTGCGACTATAAAGAAGGGTGTGTATGCACGTTAATTAGGACGCGCGCTGCGTTAC
>Ga0247758_1000709_pt1 | contig 28929 bp, 27 predicted proteins | sample UWRJL156409C4_FD_180950 | JGI IMG/M metagenome (GOLD analysis project Ga0247758, IMG submission 180950) | Plant litter microbial communities from Arlington Agricultural Research Station in Wisconsin, United States - UWRJ-L156-409C-4 | ecosystem: Environmental > Terrestrial > Plant litter >... | reverse complement strand
GGGGAGGAAGGTGCGTGGGCTGGGGTGTCTCGGAGGTTGCGGAGGAGAGAACTGGCTGCCCTGTCCATCCCGCCCAGGAGAAGCTGGGGAATCCGGCTCTTCGAGTGTCGTGACGTTTTGGCGCCCAGAGCAGGGCCGAGTCGATGTACTCGATGGGCATGCCGTAGAAGAAGTGGATGTTTTTCTTCTGGCCGAGTTGGGTCTGAAGACCGTCGAAGCCTTTGAGGATGTCTGACTGGACTGACAGGGAACGGCGGGTGTAGGCCTGCACGAGACGCTCCGAAGTCTCGCCAGGGCCGTAAAACCGCCCGGCGCGGTTTCCGAAATACGCAGCAGCTGAGGTGCTTGTGTCTGCGCGTTGAAGGATGGACGTCACGACATCTGGTTTCCGGGCGCAGAAATCTTCGCGGCAGGTCCGGCGCTCGCATTGGAAGTAGGCCATGCCGCCGAGGAAGATGAACCGCCGGCGGGAGAGGAGCATCTCTTGGAATGTCCAGGCACGGGTCTCGTAGACTGTTTGCTCTGTCTTGAGCTCGAGATCTGGAAGCACGGCGAGTTTGACGCGAGAGGAAATCTGTTCGACGTGCTGTTCGGGCATTCTTGATCCGGGTCTGACCCCTGGAAGGCCGCTTCCGGAGCCTTCTCCAGCTGCGGCGATGATGGTGAAGATGGAAATACCGTAGATGAGATCCGTCGTCGCCTTCGAGCTACAACGACTCGGCACTGCATCTGCTGCCGTCGGTTCCGACTGCGAGGCCGCTGGCGGGACAGGTCGGGGAACAGAGTAGACTTTGGGGGCTCGGCGGCACGGAGTAGAAATCTTTTGTTCCAGTCGAGGTGCCGATAGATTAGTATGGCGGAGCTGGTTACATGGGTTCTTGTCGTCTCGGGGGTATTGGGGTTTGGGGGTTATAGTCCGGGCTCCTTCTCATGGCTTGGATTCTCTAGGGGATACACTTGAATTAATGACGCTATGCCGTTCTCTCATACCTACTCACATATGTATATGGTCGTCTTCCTCTTCAGTTACAATAAGATACCACACTCACCTCCCATATACATCTGCTCAAGTATCTTGGCCATATCTCTGTACAAGATCTCTCATGACATCCAGGACCCTATTACAGTTAGTAAAAGTGGGAGACAATATTATACCTAAAAATATATATTCTTACTGTTTACGAAGCGTCTTGTTTTCGTGGAACAGGGCAGACACGTGTGTGTCAAACCTCCTAGTTCAACGTCAGTCCTCAGGCGAGATCAACACAAAAGATCATATGCCACAATCTACTCACAACCTGTAAAGATCCAAATGACCATCAAAATCCTCCTCAGAGGGTGAGACCTGAACGAATGTGTTGTATGCATCGATATACTCGGCCCCAAACCTATTGCCCCCATCTGTTTAGGAATACATATATTTAGCACTTACTGGTCGTTAAAATTAGCAATTTTTATAAGACGTCTCTGCGGTAGCGGTAAGGACAAGAGACGTATTGGAGTAACTGTATGTTTCACAGACCTCCAGCTACCGGGCAAATGCGCCGCTGTAGCAGTCAGCGTCGATCTCGACGGAGGCGTCGTGTACTTCGTCCCCAACGTCTTGATTCAATGCCCATACACGCCCGCTCCTCGGCAGCGTCATCCCGGATAAAAGCAGAACTGGACACGACTTCGATATAATCAGAAAGCTCAACCATCCTCGACACTTGACGTAACCTCTCCGAGCGCTATCAAGCTGAGAGATTGGCGACCGCGAAAATCTGCACGCTCGAAATCCACAACCATAAGCCTGCCACTATCGTACAAGATATTGCGTGTCTCTAAATCACGGTGCAGAACGCCCAATGTGTGCACTGTTTTGAGTGTTTGTTTTACCCTAAAGTTGCCCTCACGAACCCCTGTGACCTGCACCGCCCGTAGCCACCTTGCTCAGGCGCCGCTTAGGTACTGCTTAGGATTTAATCGGGAGATAATTAGAGAAGTTGCTAAACATGGTTTAGGGGAGTAGATAGTACTTTATGGTTAAAATGGCAACTTTTCGCAAGGTCCTAAGGATACTCCCCTCGGGGCATCCTGTCAGTTCGAGCTGACTGGCAGCCTGGCTCTGCTAGGTTGACAGGAATGCGGTCAAAATACTAAGCTAGCGAGTAGACGTAATCTTCGTAAAACAGTACAGTCTATAAAGAACAAAATCTCTGGCTTTGCCAGAGATCTAAGACACACATGATACACAAAATACAATCAGTCTGAACTCATTCAACCCTAAGTGCAATGATTCTGATAGAAGCCCCCTCTAACAACAACAGCCTGCAGCCGAATCAACCCTAATTGATAGCACCCTCCCAATTCTCCATATCATCTCGAAGACAGGGCATTCTTCTTTTCAGCGCAACCAGACTGGGGGAGTTGGGTATGCAAACTCAAACAAGGCTTCCTTCAACCTCTTCAATGGCTCAGGTCGTATCCTGGCAGCCAGTGCAGCAGCAAACCTCTCTCGGACCCTGAATCGGGTCAACAGTTCAATCCTCTCCCCCGCCTCTAGGAGGTCCAAGACGGTCAGCTCTGTTCCCATGGTCTCTTGATTGTGAAGGTCTCTCTTCAAGATGTCCACCTGGGCCTGGCACGCCAGATCCTCAACCTCTTTTATCCCTGAGTGTCTGTCGGTTATTATGAATACCTATCTGGGGGATATAGGATGCTAGCTCACCACAGTCACGGATGAAGCCTCGAAGTGCAGATCATTAGCAAATGAACTTCCTAATTCGATAAGTTTCTCAAGCTTACCAAGCTCGTTGATGATGGTTGTAAGAGCTGCACATTTTAAAAAACTGATAGGATCCCACGGGTTCAACGGTTCCCAGATATCCGACAACAGAGACTCTGGCTCTCGACGTTTAATGTCAACGGCAATGACGTTGTAGAGCAATCGGTTCAGACGGTCGGTGCTGATGATGGATTGAACTATGATCCCAATCAGTGACAACTCCGGCATAAGACTAGGCTCGGCAGCGTACCCTGCGCGATTGCATCCTCTGGCCCAGACAGCGAAATCTCGGGAGGCGGACGCTTTGTACGCCTCGGATGAGTGTTGGCGAAATGCTGGATTGCTCCACACCGCCAGAACTTGGCGTAGATGATGAAACGGTGGGCTGGGAGACACCTGTACTCAGCTTCCAACAGGTCCCGATTCCGCTGGCGGATGGACTCGTGAACACCACACGCGCCAGAGAACTTATCAATCCGAACACGAAGCGCCCACATTCGTCTCGCTTGGTCAACGTCCTCGTCCACTGTGTGTGGTCCGCCTCCTAGTGAAAATATGTTCCCCATCAGCCGCCCGTACTCTTTTGGGCTCTATGGAAACCCCCAAACAGGTGAAGAACAGAATGGGGGGAAAGTTTCGGGGCTGGGTTTAATCCATCACATACCTAGAGCGGTGTAGCTTAGAAATGAACCCCCCTCTGGCTTTTCCATCCTCTCAACGAAAGCGCGCACATCCTTGTCTTCGTCCACAGCGAGCTTCTTCCACATCCTACGACTACCTTCAAAATTCTTTTTTAAGTTGCCGTCTCCCTGGGCTTCCAGCGGCACTTTGAGCCTGCCCGTGACCGTCTTCTTGGTCGAGCCGAGCGAGCGTGAAACGGCCTCGAGCTTCCTCAAACATTCCTCGCGGCCGTCCTGCATCCCGGTTAGAACCTTTCCGGCAACGTGGCACGGCGCAGCGAGATACCACTCCAGCGTCTTGGCCAGCGAGGCCGTCGAATCGAATACCACCCTGGTCGACTGGTCCAGGTTGTCGAGCAGGAGGGCGTTGATGGAGTTCACGTGCCACGAGTTGATGGGGAAGAAGGCGAAGTCGAAGCGGTGCTCCTTCTTTCGCTTCCCGTCGTACCCGGGCAGGGGGACTAGCCTGCCGTCAACCATCTGACTATAGTTGTTTCTCGCCTTGGCGACTGGCAATTCACTCAGGCGGGTCCTGCTGAGGAGGTCGGCGCCGAAGAATCGATCGAGGTAGTCCCTCCTCATCTCTTCCCGCGACTTCTTGATTTCTTCGTCGTCGTCCTCGAGCGGGGTGGGCAGCATGAAGAACCGGAGGACAATCATGAGCTTTGGTGATATGGGCGCGAAGAGGTGCAAGGGGCAGTGGACGGATTCTTCAACTTCGCCGGTTTCTTGGTCCCGAGTAAAGTTTATGGGGCCCTCAAACACGCCATAACTGTTATCGGTAAGGATAAACTCCTGCTCGGGATTGTCGGGCGTGCAGATAGACATGTAATACATTTCGGTGTGGTTGATGAACCACAGGGCGTCGTCGGGATACATGCGCTTGGGGAGCTCGTCGTTCCACTTGCCCTCTAGGTCCATGTCGATATCGATGATAGCCTTGAGGTTGTCGAACCACACGTTCAGCGGCCGCCGGTAGCCTTTCTCCTGCATGTGCTCGCGCACAAACTCCTTGTCAACGCCGTCGTAGTCGCCAGCCGTCCCGTGGTCGAAGCGGCAGCGGAGTTGACGGCTGCGGTAGAACAGAATGAAGAGGAACTTGCGGATGCAGTCGCGCTCGCTGCGTGTCAGACAGACGCTGCCGTTTTCGTCAAGACTTGGTTGCCCCCCTTCTCTTTGCATCCTTTCCTGATGCTCGCCGTACGCTTTCGTAATCTTTGCAAAGATGCGCGCGGCTTGGTTCTCGAACCTGCCCAGGAGCTCTTCCAGTCTTCGCTGCTCCGCGAGTGACGGCTTGGTTGCATCATCATACATGTTAATATCGCCGAGAAGTCGGCTGATTGGACTTTCGCAGATGATGGGATCTTCGCGTGTGAGATCAATGTTGCGAGCCACCAGCTCCCCTCGACGAGGACCGCCGCCATGATTGTTGTTTTCGCTTCCTTTCTTCCTAGCTCTTGGGCGAGGCCCTGCAGGCTTGTAAGTATGGGCGAAGTTCTTGAGGACGAACTTGGGGATGAAGTGTTGGTACTGGACTTGCGGGATGGACTCCATGGTGCCGAATTGTTATTACAGTTGATTACGCTTCATGTTGGCAGGACCGAGACAAAGATAGTCTTTCAGCGAAACGAGAACCTAAAAGAAGGGGAAGTGCCGAGAAATGAGGCCTACAGCAGCGGTAAAGGGGGCAATGGGAGAAAGGTGGGGTAATGCCTCCAACCTGCAGCTCCAATTCCGTCTTCGCGCATAGAGCTTTTCTCATATGCCAATCTTATCTCCACGTGCCTGCGCAGGGGCCCCACCTCAGTACTCGGCCCCACAGAACACAATCACCTGACCTTCGGGGTGTCACATGCGATTCACGGATAGATGATGTTAAGAGAAGTGTAGCGTCGCACAACCGGCCAAATTCCAAGGCTTCCTTTCTGGGGTAGGGGTACCCAAGGTGGAGGGTGCCCAGGAAATTCAACACTTCTGCCTCCTGACTTCGTGGCACTTACCAACGTTGGAACTTTCACTAGTGGCTTCACCAAGGTTTGCCAAGCTAGGACGATGCTGAACCTCTGGCAAGCCTTTCATAGAGTCAGGTGGGGCCAGTAGGTGTCAGGGGCGTTCAGCGTGTGATAGCATATACTATCCCAATTTTTCGAGATAGGGTATCATGTAACATCCCATCAGTACTGGTATATCATCATATGCCATCCTAAATTTCAAGCTAGAGTATTACGTACTATCCCAGGGCATATACTAGTATATCCTAGGCTAAGATTCAGGACCGTCTAGAATTATAGCACTGTCACCTCTTAATTCCAACCACAGTCTCAAATTTAGGTTAACTTACCATTTTTAAAACTTAGGATACTCTTTATCATTGATAGTTTACAAAATAGACTGTAATTATCATCGCGCTTTCGCTTAAAATGGTTATAACTGAAGCTTTATAGTGATGAAGCATTTATGTGAGAACTAGTAATTTCCGACGGTAGAAACTACGTAATCACACAACCAAATCTAGGCCAGGGATCGAGAACTAGGATTTAGCTAGTAGAAAAGTACTTACCTCCAGGGCGCAGAAGGATAAGGGGTCAAGAACTGAGTCTCGTTAACGCTGGCGGTTATAAGTGAAGGAAAGCGCGGTTAGGCGTTTGAGAAGGTTACGGTGACGGTGGTGGTAATACGAGGACCCAAAACTGGGTCTTTGTAAGTCCACAGCGATTTTTGGCGTGGCAACTATAGCCGAGGCAGCTCAGAACAGTGACCCCTTACTCCATTTGGCTCAGTCTACCTTAGCCTAAGGTGGCAACTGCTCAGTCCCAAAGAAGGAAAGGGAAATTCGTGGTGTCGATTTTAGGGTGGTGTAATAGCTGTTATTTCAATGTTTCAAACCAGCGCATATGCAGCAAGTGAGGAAGGGACTTACATTCGTTATGGCCATACAAGCAGCACGCGTCAAAGATCATATTCTGCCCATTGTTCACGTCAATACCTGGGTTCGCGTACCACAGATTTCCATGCACCAGCGACGGTTTCACCGTCCGGCCCTCGCTCTCAAGCGGCCTCAGCAACCTCGGGATGACCCTGTCGAACAGAACCCGCGATAGCCTGTCCAGCTCCTCACTCGGTCCTTTGCTCTCAATCTCGAGATCCAGCGCCCACCCCATGCTCTTGGCAAAGAACGCCTCCCAGGTGTCCTCCCGCCCCACGTACTGCGGCAGGTATCCGGCGTACGTGGTGACGTGGAATCCGAACTTCCCCGTCTGGGAGACGCTCTTCTGGTGCATCGCCGCAAGCAGGGCGCCCAGATTGAGCGGGTCGGGCATGTCGTCGGCCATCTCCCGGAACGCACAGAGGAAAAATTGCGTGTCGGGAATGTCGGTGTAGGTGCCCCAGGCCACGGGCTCGGGCACGGATTCGGGGATGATGCTGTGGATCGTCCGCATCGACTCGAACTCGCCCTGCACCATCTTCCGTCCCGTCTCCTTGGACTTCACCTTGATGAAGAAGGACTGCGGCGTGCCGTTGCTGAGCAAGACGTCGATCCTGCCGGGCTTTGTCACCCACACGCTGACGCCGTGGCTGTCGGTTGCGGTGACGGTGCATCCCGCGGTGAGTGCTGTTTGATATCGTCAATACGTGGAACGAACGGGGGATTGCTGGCTGGAAACCCCACCCTTGAGTACGGCGGGATCGAGCCAAGGCTTGGAATCTCCCGCCTCTAACTCGATGCCGTCGTGGTTCATTGCGGCGGCTGAGAGGCAAACCATCACCACTGACAAGGGCCCGTTTACAACGGCCATACTGACTGACTGACAAAAACTGACTGGTTTACTCACTTAATCTCACACTGGTGCCCTGAATGGCTTCATTCCTCGGTATTCTGACTGACTGGCGAACCCCTTTTCTACGCCATTGCTTCGATCGAAGGAGTGGGCGCGTGCGAATTCACGAGGCACGGTCGGATTTGTTGCAAAAGAAGGTGGTTGATTGATTAAAAACTGCTTCCAGGTCACGCCCTTATTTTCAAGTGCGCGCCGTGGAGCAAAAACAAGGCTATCTACGATTACAGACTAGTGCGAAAAACAGAAAAATCTAGCCCCTGAACCCCTGAATCCATGAATCCATCCGCCCTGAGTCATTAATCACTTACTTAACACCTATCATATAAGACCATTATCTTAAAGTGTAACCCTTATCCTCGTTACCCCTGACGCAGATAAGCCTGAGTTACATTTAGCACGTTTTAAATCTTTTAACGAGGCGCGGGATACCTGCGACCTGTCTTGTCTTATGCGTGCTAATAGTGGGTAAAACAGAGCTAGCAGTAGAAAGCATCGCTGCACCGATGCCAGCTGCGCGAAATTATTCGAGTCGAAGCTGTTCACAGTCTACGCTTCAGCGTCTGCCCCAGGTGTCTCAAATTTCTGGGGAGTCGAGCTGACAACCTCAAGAGACACCTGGACAAGTACTGCAAGGGATATCTATAGACTCTTGGTATATAAGGAGGAGAGTGAGGGGAGGCAATATTCCGAAATCAGCGCGCCGGGAATATTTCGCAACGTTGCGAACTCATCATACGTTTATCTGCCAGCTGCTGGGACCCCAAGGCATCGCTTCGGGGGACGCGGCGTAGTCCGGTCCAATACGTTATGGCCCGAGGGACCACAGTCAAGACGTCTTCACTGACTGTTCTTGAACTGCCCTCTATGACCCATGGGCCCAGGCTCGGTCTCCAGCCTGCTACCAGGCGAGACCGGATTTGGGACGTTCCTTAGGCTTTGTCTAGATTAGTGCAACCATATTTTAGGGGGGAACTTGGGAGGGAGAAGATTGGTTTCCTTCTATTGTACGGCGTGATTGATGGCTGTTGGTTCAAAAGTTGGGCGAAGGTTCTCAATCTCATAGTACCCAGCTTTTCTCTCTGTCAATTCAAACCATGTTCTCTGTATTATTCTTGCAACCTCGCACCAGCTTGTCAACGCGTCTTATGCGCTAAGGAACTGTAATGCGCCTGTATTGAGATCAATATCACAGAGCCACCATCCTTCCATTCCCCGAGAAGATGCACTGCCAGTATTTGTAAGGCTCGGTTGCGTCGGTGGATACGCCCATTCTCCCGGATTGGGCAAGCTCCATCCGAAGCCGCCATTTCTTCTATGCTCCACGCGCAGTCAGCAAACTCTGCATCGTGCACCCTAACGACCTTTTCCTACACAACAACCCACCGGGTTCAACTGTCCGGGTTCGGTGACCGTACTCAGGGGCAGCCGGAGCCCTGGTGGCTAGTGAATCCTACCCCGCAAGCCATGGATCCATCGGTGCTGGAGTCGGCGTCAACATACATTTCGTCCATCAGCACCGACATCGATGGGATAGTAATGACCACGACGAGGTGTGACGTCTTTCTTAATCAACATGCCATCGTCAATCTCCAGCCAGCGCCAACGGAGGCCCGTCTGCTTAGCGAATGTGTCGACCCTCGAAGATGGCTATGCGAGGAGGCTATAGCAAGCACTAGTGGATGTAAGACAGATACCACCCAATATCTAGAAATGCAGCGGGTGCCCCGTGTTTTATGGCGACATAATGCGGACCTCGAGACAAAACGAACCTCGCTTGTTAGCGGACCTCACCAAGCAGGTTTCAGGCAGACTCTGCCCTGCAGGGGCCTTCCACTCACCTCGTCGATTTGTACTTGAGGGTGAAGATGTGCGCATAGATGCCACGGCAGCCCCAGCAGCATTGGAAACTATTTCGTCGACGTATGGAGATATTGCTGTCTTTTGGGTCTCACTTTAGGCGTTGAAGAGATTGGTGGCAATATAGAAACCTACCGAGGAGCAGCCGGCTGTTGCTGTGGCACAGGTCTAGATAGTTGTCAGGGATATGGAAATCGTGACCTTTAGAAGCTGAAGCACTTTTTTTCTTGCCTTTTCTTCTTGACACCCATTTTATCACCCCAGGCCCCTGTAAGGTCCTCTCATTTCACACTGTGCCTTCACTGTGCTCGCATGCCACGGCCTCGGGACCAAAGTGAGTCAGCGCTTTCCCCAAAGTGACAGAACTTGCAGGAGCAGATTCGCCAACCAATACCAAATCACCAACCCCGCCACCGCTTCACTACTTCATCACTTTACCTTCACGTTTGGCTTCCTCTATAGTCGGCAGCGACACGACGCGCAACTCCCGATTTTGTGAGTGCCCCGCGGTGTACTACTGCTGAAAGATGGATCGGAAACCCAACGCCACGGCACAGCACGCGCCAATCACCAACTTCTTCCAGCCTAAGAATCCGGCGGAAAGTCCAAATGGCGCGACCACGGAGGTGACGTCAATTCCCATCAGAACGAAGAGGACGCCCGAGCCCCGCGCGGATGCGTTGATGGCGGCGCCATTTTCGAAGAGACGCGAGGGAGACTCAGCCGAGGATTCCATTGTTATCCCTGACTCGGACTGCGACGATGATCTGGAGCGCGATGTCTACGACCCTAAAATTGCGCATGAGAATCTCGTTCACCGTGCCGATTTCTTTGGGGATCAGGGCAACAGTGATGAAGAAACGGACTACTTCTCCAACTACTGGAGTGATGGGAGAGTTGCGGAGGAGTTGGCACTGTTAAGTGACAGAATTCAAGCCCCTTCGAGTCCCGGTGGAATCGCTGGTCACCCACCAGGAGAGACCCATCAAGGAGGCGGTGCTGAGGATTACATCCCGCTGGAAGACGAAGAGAGCGATGCGAAGAGCGATACCGACATCGCCGAATACGAGCCGCCGTTATGCGAGGAACAGCAGCGCGTCGTGGATCTCGCAGCCTCCGGGCGCAATGTCTTCTACACCGGTTCCGCAGGATGCGGCAAGAGTCGAGTGCTTCGCGCCATCAAGGATCGCCTTGAGGCGAGCGGCAAACTTGTTCAGGCCATGGCTCCAACCGGAAAGGCTGCTCTGGCTGTCGGAGGCACCACCACCTGGCGTTTCGTCGGCTTGAATCCCGATGATAGCAAGAAGCCCTTGGAAAGGGTAAGAGGCAGGCTTTGGGTAAGGCTGCAAAAAATCGCCGAAGGGACTTGCGTCTGGTCGATACCATCATAATCGACGAGATCAGCATGGTCGACAACTTTCAACTCGAGCGCGTCAACGCCATGATGCAGATTGCCCGTTTCGAGGAGAACCGGCCATTCGGGGCTACTCAGGTCATCGCCACTGGCGACTTTTGCCAGCTCCCCCCGGTGAAACCGCTCGAGTACTGCCTCTACTGCGGACACGAATTCGTCAACATCTGCGAATACCTCGGTGATGACGAGGACCCGTACATTAAGGCATGCGTATCCCCAGAATTTCACAACATCAAGTATAGAGAAAGCGACAAGTGGGCGTTTCGGAGCAAAGTTTGGGCCGAGTGTGACTTTACGCATATCAACCTCACAACGGTGCATCGCCAGAGTGACTCTCAGTTCATCTCCATGCTCCAGAAATGCCGCATGGGCCTCCTCTTCACCCCTGCCGAAATCGATCCTAATGAACCACGAATCCTACACCCAAGACGCCATCAAGCTCTTCCCCCGTCGCGACGCCGTCGACAAGCTCAACAAGGAAAAACTCGCCATGCTCCCCGGCCCCTCTCACTTCTACAACTTCATTGACTTCTTCCGCGGCAGCCACAACCTCTTCCACAAGTACGGCCAAAAGGGCCCCAACGGCGCCCTCCGCTACTTCGAAAACGACTCCCACCGCCTCGCCCCCCGCGTAGAGCTCAAAGTCGGCGCTCAAGTCCTCCTCCTCGTCAACCTCAACCTCCACATCGGCCTCTGCAACGGCTCCCAGGGCATCATCATCGGCTTCGAGCCCCACGATCCCGCTAAACGCCCCAAAAAGGCTCCCGCTGGGACAACCAATGGTCTCTTAGGCGAACACGCCGGCCTCCGCGAAGCCCAGATCAAACTCTTTGCCGAGAAACAGACCCAGGGACCCAGCGGGCATCCGGGCTGGCCCATCGTGCAATTCGACATGCCGCAGCGTGGCGGCCGCGTCCAAAAATACCTACGCACGATATACCCGGAATGCTGCGTCACAGAAGTCGGATCCCACCGCGAAGATCAAGATATCGGTGTAGCGTGCCGCACCCAGGTCCCGCTGATTGCGGCGTGGGCGCTCACGGTGCACAAGGCGCAGGGGATGACGCTGGGACGGGTGGCGGTGAACTTGACGAATGCGTTTGAGGAAGGGCAGGTGTATGTGGCGTTGTCAAGGGCGACGGAGCTGGCGGGGTTGAAGATTGGGGGGGGCGGAGCGGGTTGCAGAAGATCTGGAGGGGGGAATAGGGATGTGATACAATATGGTCACCTGGTTGGCCACGTGACTCGCCACCTTCCACCACTATATTACTGGCTCTCTGCCACCCTTTCCTTTTTATCTAGAATAAGCAATTCCATCACTCTTTTGCCGAACGGCCAGAAAACCGCTCTGTTTTGTGTTCCACAAGGGAGGTTAGGGAGTAGTTGCGGGAGAGGTTTCCGGAGTTGGGCGGGGAGGAGGGGTTGAGGGGGATGGAGGGGAAGGGGAAGGAGGTGGCGCAGGTGAGGGAGGTGAAGACGGAAGTAAGAGACGTGCAGAGGGAGATGAGAAATGTGAAGGCACAAGCGGCTCAAGTGATGCAGCAGGTGAAGAGGCAAGATGTTAGGCCGACAAAAAAGGGAAACCAAGGTCAACGGTTGCCGCAGGTGAGCAGCTCCCTGCATTTTCAAGCAAGAAGGCGCATAAGAGTTGGATGTGGAAGCGACGAGAAGTCAACAAATATGACTCTCTGGTTCAAGAGTTTCTGGAAGGGAGCTATGTTCAAGAGTTTCTGAATCAGTGGCAGTCACAAACCCTACCGGCACCGGCACCGAGGCCGGTACACGTTCTGAGGCCACCGCAGCCGAGGCCTGTTCCAGGGGCTCCAGCGCCAAGCAGGAATGGGAAGAGAATATCGGACGGGGTGACGCCTCAAGTTTGCCCAGTAACGGGAGAGTTGGAGTGTGTTGGTTCCGGAGGGAAAGGAAGTTGGCAGCGATGGTTAGTATGACGGGAAAAGCGTGTGGGCATGATGGCGTTTCGCCCGGGCTTGGATTTTGTTCGTCTTCGGAGTTGGATGGCAGGACTGATATGGGTATGGCGTTTGGTGGCTTTCTCCAAGGGGGCAAATCGAAATGCAGGATACTTGATCCCAATAATCTGGGACTTATGGCCTTTGTATATTACCACCGTTTAGCTAATTGTCTTTCCATACTAATACGGCTACAGCACATAGCACACATTCTAGGATCGGCAATCCTAGTTCACCCTCACCAACCCGGCTCGCCCTCTAACCACTGCGTCAGCGTCAGTGTGAACAGACAAGTCTCCTCTTTCTGGCCCCCTAGCGAAGCCACAACCTCAAACGTATAGTTCCCCGACCCCAAAAACATGCCAGGAATCCAATAGTCAGTCAAGATGTCGTTCCGCCCTTCAAACTCCAAGTGGTCGACGTAGGCGCCAGTAGACTTACGGGTGCTAATATGTGCACCCTCGGCCAACTCCAGGGTGCGAAGGGGAGTTGTAACAGTGTATCCTCCTAATTTATCCCCATTCTTCAGGGTAGCCGAGGCAGTGATAGATACCGTTGCCTCGGCGAGATGCTCGGGTTTTAGGTCTAGCCTTCGGCGTGTGGATGAGGGAACGTCGCCGCGGAGGAGGATGAAGAAGTATTGGCTCCTAGTGGGTTGTTGTTAGCTCTTTTGCTGGGAGATAGCGTAGGTTCTCCCTTTTCAGGCGGTCTTTGCCTTGAACCTTACACTATTATCGGGCTTGGGGCAATCTCGAGGAACTGAATGTGAAATATTTGTTCGTCCCTAGGGACCGGCCCGTAAAAGGCATCATTATGCCCCGGGACACCGGGTTTGGGCGATTCTGTCTTGGGTATCGAGGTTGTTTCGTGATTTGCAAGCGGATGTTGGACGTTGCCGTGTGAGGGAGCGGTAGCTGCGGCCGCAACAAGACTCAGGCCGCTCCAGAAAAGAACGGAGCCGAGATGCAGAACGGTAGCTGTTTTCATTGTTTAGGGCTAGTGAAGTAAAGTCAACTGGTAGGGTCTGTTGAAAAAGTGCATGAAAGGAACGGGCACGGTTTCTAGTGAGATTAATTTGATGCGGGGCTATTGAGGTGAGGTTGATTATGCTGAGCACCGGGGTTGTGATCTTATCCGATATTTTGTTAGCCGTAATATTTTTAGGCGGTCATTTTACTGGCCGCCTGTTAGGCACCCACCAAAGGGTCACGACAATTGATTTTCTGACCCTGACTCAATGGAAAGCTGCGGGAGCCCCCCCCCCTCTCTCCGTGCATCTACGTTCTAAGAGCACCAGGATATATTTTCAGGTTGTTTATTGTTGCACCAAAGCCTAGCTGGGATGAAGACAACAATGGCATTGTCTAGATCACCTCATGTGGGGAGTTCCGCCTACATAAAAGTTTCAGCAACTCCGCCGCGCATGTCTCCACAAATGTCGAAGATGACGTTCAGGGGCCAGCTTAAATACGGCATATATCATCACAAACCGATCTTGTCAATAAAGCCATCGCCCCCTCATTTCTGAACACAGTTACCTTCCGAATCACCAGCAAAATCCCAGCACCACTGGTCAAATCGCTATCCACAAACGTCAATCGAAGAAGAACAACAACCCACCATAATCGCAATCGAGCCACATGTCATGTATGCGCAGTCGTTGCTGCCGGGTGCGGTGAGGAGGCTGAGATTTCGCCAGGGTCATGATAAAGGGGGGAATGTGAGATGCGCATAATGAGCCTGTAAAATCTTGGCGGGTGGGAAAGCCACCGCCTTGCGCAGGAAATTCTTTTGCTGGCTGTCTCCAGTCTCGGGGCACAGCCCTCAAACCTTCAAAGACGCCGCCTTCTTCATAACAGTTTGGTTTTCTTCCCAAAAAAAAAAGAACCATTTAAAAGACGGTGAGACCGCCCAATCGCAGCACCGCCTTACCCTATGGGTATAAAATGGGCCTTACACTAGGTTGTTTTTTTAGACAGTTGAGGGCGAACTGCCGTGTAGCGGCCAGGGTACTGTCACGGTACCACCCCCGGATACCTACCGGGTCCCTAACCGAGGCCCTGGCGCCTGCGAGTCGTGCCGTTACCGTATATATGTACTGTCCATAGCGCTCCCCCTCCTTTCCTCCCTCTTCGCACAGTCATAAGTCTTCTTCCTAGACGCAAAGGTTGGCATCGTGAGAGACGTTTACTGATACCATTCCGCCCAGGCTAATTAGGGGCATCTGTTCATGCCGCCAGGTTACAGCCAGCCAGTTTTTTTATTTGATTTGTTGGTGAGGCAAAGAATTGCTGAATCCGCGGGGAAACTAGCTGAGTTTTCCCTAGCTAACGGCCTTCGGCTATTTACATTGAGGCCCCATTTATGTGATAGTTTCTAACATACACTGCGTATATTAAGAATCACCGCGCCCTGCGTTGTGGGACTTTTTGTTCCTGAATAAGGGCTCTTGGGAGAGCTGGGAAGTAAACAGCGCGGAACGGTTTATCATTTTACCTTTCTCTTATATCTAAGGTATGGTTTGTACGGTGCGATAACGATTTTGATAAGTCCCATGAGTGGTTGGCAGAAAGGACTAGCCTTAAGTATGCTTATCTTGTCACTTTCAAAAGTCGGCATGAGCGAAGCTGCGCATTTGGATACGTACCGAACAATGCGAGTTTTTCTGTCGAGGACTATTAAGGGGCCAGGAGCCATGAGTTTTTTATTCTGTCCTTACTAGCCCATTCTTGGTAATGTTTTAGGAGTTAGTATTCGCGACCGAGATCTTCAAAGGAGTTGCGCCTCCTTTTCTTTTCAATCAATCAGCCTTTCCTTTTTTTTAAGGTTCGAATTGTACTTGACCAACGAGGAATGACCTGAACGTGCTCAAACGTATGATCGAGCAAGCAAGAGCAATAATGGCAGGCATCTGGGCACATGAAAGTTTTATTTGCACCGAAGCTCCATACCAGCTATAATCCCCCTTCCTGAGGCATCTATCTAGTCAACAAAGCTAGCTAAATGGCCAAGGCCTCCTTTCTTTCTGACAGTCACCGTCGGGCCGTGCCATCCTCAGTGACAACCTGCTGGGTCATCAAAGAGCCGGGAAAACTCTATAGGCATATTATCCTTTAAGCCCTTGAAAGTTTAAAGTGCATGAAGAGCCTGGCATTTTTGCTAGGTCCACTCGATTTCTCTGACATTAATGGGCCACAATGAGCTGCAGTGTTAAACAAATATCATCGCGAAGAAGAAAAAAAAATTGAAAGAAAGCAACAGAGAACCCTGACCAAAACAAGTTATCGAAGGAATACCACGCGAGGTATTACGGATGCTTCGCATTGAGTCAACCGAGTTCCTCGCTTCAACGTAACAGCGAAGTTGGGTTGTCGCTTCGTGGTCGTCTTACTGCCTAACAAAACGAAGTATGAAGTGTCTGGGAGGAGGCCGCCGTTGTATAATTTCTGCCCAGATGCCTCTTGTCCTAGAGATTCTCCCACTAACATATCACACGCGATGTAATTCACATCTGTTTGGACGGTGCGGCCGACTATGACTTTATCAACCTACGTGCAAGATACCATCCACGGCTGGCGCAACATCCACACCGGCCACTAAGTGCTGCAAATGACGAAATTCGGATGCTAGTTATTAAAATAACCAACAGACCTAGTCGCGAGATCGTGTGTCGGATTGACTACGTGCCCGTGCCGTCTTTGCTCCTCGAGTGGCTGCGCCGGCGCGGCTGGGTACTGTGATACGTCGTCCCTGAGGTGTTCGGGCATGGCCAGCGCCTCGACCTCGGTGCGATCGTGGTTACGGCGCGCCACGATGTGCCCGCAATTACCGCAGTGGTGCTCCGTATTGTAATAGCATTTGAACAGGTACGGCACCCATGCGCCGATGAACGTTGTGAAGAAGAGCGACGTCCCGACGATGCTGGTTTATTAATCGCGTGTTAATTAGTTTCTCCTGCGGTAGAAAGCACAGGGGAACTGGTGTTTATCCTCACTGGGTCTTTCCAGAGGGTTTCCTCTCAACTCGCGTCTCGACACGATGCCGGCAGAACAGGCAATCGATGAGGTCCGACTGGTCACCTAGTAGGCGTAGCGGGATAACCGTAGCCGCAACGCTGTCATCAGGTTCATGCGCCTGGACGCTCATGTCAGGTGTCGACTGGCATTCGGGAGGGATTGCAGGTTCGGATGCGTAGGTGATCTTGTCGACATAGTCCATCGCGGTCTCCTGGTTTGCAGCCGTTGTTTCGGCCGCGGGCAACTCGTTAGGCTTAGGGCTTAGCAACGACCTCGGGAGATCCACTGAATCCGATAAAGTTTCGGGCAGCTCAGTGGTTTCGTCTTCCGGAATCACCTTAAGGTAGGCTCTGTGAGACTTGCTGGTTACCGTTTGGCTCTGCACACGGTGGTTCGTAAACAATCTCCTCGGCGGAATCAAGAATCGTGCTGGATTCACTCTTTTGGCGAGTTTTCGCTAGTCGACTCGGCGCCAGCTTTTGTTATTGTTTTACCCATTGCGCTCCTCGATCACGACCCTCAATATGCTTTTAAGAGAGAGGGGAATGCGACCAGCAGGCAACAAGTTTTCCGGGACGCGCAATACGCGTAATCATCTTCCTCCTTGTTTTGTCCCAAGCTCGAAATCAGAAGCCATTGGCCTGTCGGACGCAACCGTGTGCTTTACCCGGCAAGACAAAATGCTGCACTATTTCTCCATTCCCTCTAGTAGGTCCATAGGCCTCTATTTTTGAACCCGTGACGTTTCCCACAAATATCAGTTCGTATAAACCTGCCAAAATCAGAACGATCACTTTACGATGTCACATCTGCGTTGAGACAACATCAGTCACTGCCATCCCAGCGCAAGAGCCAAACCGCCGTGTGGAAAACACAAATCGTCAGGGATAGCCTGCAGCGCAGGTAAAAGACACGACAGATCGGCAAGCCAGCACTTTTAACAACAAACAGACACGCAGTCAGGCGTGTGGACATTTTTGGCTATCTTGGTGGCTATCTTGGTCTCAAAGACGCATACCAGTTCCAAGTTCAACCTAGACGATGAGGCTCCTAAATACATCTACCTTTCAACTAGAAATCTTCGAGTCTGAACTGGCGCGACCTCCGTACGCCATTTTGTCTCACACATGGGGTACCGATGAGGTCCTCTTCGACGACGTCAGCGCCCGGTCTCTCGACCTATTAAGCATCACCAGGAAGGGTGGGCGGGCCAAAGTCATCGGAAGTTGCCGGGAGGCGCGTCGCAATGGATACAGGTTACGTCTGAATCGACACCTGTTGCATTTACAAGAGCAGCAGCTTCGAGCTCTCCGAGGCAATCAACTCCATGTTTCAAGTGGTAAGCTGCTCCCGCCGTGTGCTATGTGTATATTACAGGAGGATCAATCAGAAAACGAAGAAAGATTGCATATTCTCTAGAAAAGGTCACTATCTACAAGAAAGGAAATACAGGGACCAATAAATACAAGTCCAAAAAGGGAGACCGGGCCTCCACGACCGACGTCATGCTCCGACAGGTGCATGTCAGCCACGGGGGCCAGCAGTGGCTAGTGCCACTGCCCCCGAGATCAGTATCCAGGTCGCTCTGCCAAGAGCTTCAATGAAGATGGTAGACAGTGAACTTTAATTGCTTGCGTGAGGAACCAAGAACAGATCCCTCACTCTGATCATAGCGAGCCATGATCTTATACTTAATGTACCAAGTGTCCCAGTTCCCTTTACGCCCCGGGGCTGCGGCGCCAGGGGCCGAGGCCCATACTGGCTACCTGATTAGTTCAGCGAGCGATTAGTCCTAACGAGCTCGGGTCCGGGTCCCGCCGCGCCATAACCAGGGTCATACCAACAGGTTACTTAGTGTAAATTTTATTAGCTATAACCGTTAAAAGTCTTGGTCCTTAGATTCCTTTAAGCTGCTTAATAATTGATCTTAAAGCGGTTTACTGTAAGTACTCTCCTCTTGCCTCGTTTAATAATAGTATTTGTTAAATTTGACGTATTTGGTTCCAATTCCACGCTGAATCGTAACGTTTATCGAGATGTGTTGGTCGCAGGATTGAACAGCAGAGGATTGTTAGTAGGAGGTGTAACCGAGGGACTGGGACGGAAATCTCTAACGACTCAGGTAAGTAATACGAACACAAGACTGTTAGTTCCAAAAGCGGGACACAATTTAGCCATTTTTATATATAGAACCAGTTCTGGGCGCTTGGCTAGAGTTGAAGCGATTCGGCAGGCTGCGGTCCGTCCTGCCGAAAATAGCAATCAGGGTAAGCAAAGGTGAGCCAGCCTGAGCACATCCTGAGCAGGAACTGAGCCGAGCCTGAGCTAAGGTGACCAACGTCACGTGCTCAAGATACGAAAAAGGAAATTTTGTGTGCCCAGATTCGTCGCACACAACAGATTAGACCCCAGATGCTCTACTACAGCGCCGCCAAGCTACGCCTCCGACTCGAGGTTGAGCTTGCCAAGGATGAGAAAAATGCTGACTTAGTCTTCGAGATCGAAGCCGCCCTCCAGGTTACCAAGGAAGACTTCGCCAAGGACGAAGAGAACCTTCAGTCTTTGCTGAAAAGCGGAAAAATCACATTCGAGACCCTCTGGGCCATTGTCCCACCTAACGAGTTGATATATACGCTCGATGCTCTTTCCGAACCGTGTGTGTACCGCGCGGCAAGGTCTGCGGTCTGCCAAAAGTCCGACGGCACGATGTCATTTTACATACACGGCCGCGGGGTTGATAGCAACGGCAAGAAACTGGGCTGGACTTGGAGTCAGGCATTCGAAATTCCCGCTTTCACTGGGGAGAAAGAGATCACTGACCTGCCAGCTTACCCGCTACGTTTCCACAAAGACCATGTTGGCGTGCGACAGATGCTGCTGGAACGGGGGCGCAGAAGGATGCAGCTACACGGCCAGCGCTTTTACGAGTATAGTGGGCTGGCCTTGCACGAGACAAAGTCGCCATTGGGGGAGAAGGGGAAGGAAAAGTTCAGCGTGAGTGATTCCGCTGCCTGACGGCTGAGAAATACCTTGAAAAATAACTACTAATTAGCAAACAATGCCGAGGCCGCATAGTCATTGACCCAGCGGCTTTCGAAGAGATAGAACCAAACAACGAGTTTGTCCCGGGAATTCACACCCCCCTCCCGCTATCAGGTCGGCAGCCAACAGATGAGGAATTGATCGCCATTCCGGCCGTCGTTTACGGATTTAGCTTGACCGGAAAGCATTGGGGTCAGTGTTAAATGAACTCCTCATCCACCTTTTCCATTCATACTTACACTTCGTACCAGGGGCTTTCGCAATCTCGCGCATCACGGAAATCAAATGGAATACCACCATCTGGGACTCTCTTGTTCTCCCCGACGCTTCGAAGTGACTTGTCCGTACGCTTGTCAAAAGTCACGTTGCTCATAGCAACGATTTTGATGACTTTGTCAGGGGCAAAGGCAAGGGCCTTGTTGGCCTTCTTGCGGGGCCACTGGGCGTCGGAAAGACCCTGACAGCGGAGGCGGTTGCCGAAACGGTGCAGCGACCCCTGTATGTACTCAGCTCGGGCGAGCTGGGGAGCGATCCGGATGTTATCGACGACCGACTGGAGAGGGTGTTTCGGCTGGCGCAGACATGGAAAGCAGTGCTGCTGCTCGATGAGGCGGACGTCTTCATGGCCAAGCGGACTGCCACGGATCTGACACGAAATGCCGTGGTGCCAATCTTTCTGCGTCAGCTGGAGTACTATCAGGGTATTCTGATCTTGACAACTAACCGAGTGGAAGAGATCGATGATGCCTTCCGGAGTCGGATTCACTTTCAGCTGGCGTACTCGGATCTCGACGCTGTTGCGCGTAAGGCAATTTGGCGTGGCTTCTTGGGCAATGTCAACAAGACTGGCGATGTCGCTGTTGATCTTGACGGTCCGTGTCGAACTAGACCGCTGTACCAAAACACTGCAAAAGTGAATCCACTTATACTAGCATTTAGTAACAGCGACTACATCCATATTGTTCCACAGTCCGGAAATCGAGCGTCTAGCTGAGATGGATATGAATGGACGACAGGTAAGCTGGACCATTCCGAGCTCTTCGCCGCTTTCTGACACCCCACATAGATTAAGAACGTCATGAAGATGTCTCAGTTGTTTGCAGCAGACGAAGACCGTCAACTCAATCTTGAAGATGTCTTACTGGTGGCGGGAATGTCACAGAACTGGCTCTAGACCGTAAACTCGCGGGGATGTGCAATGATAGTTCAATTGTTCGTTACGAACCAATTACATGTGCAGAACATCAGGTCACCCACCGAAATGCTGTGGGGTCATGCATATTCGTCAGCCGGGACAATCCGTCTGGCAGAGGAGTCTAGTCTTGCTGCAGCGTAGTTCAGGGAGGAGATACGCCCGACACCATCGGGCACACACAGCCACTCACTCAACTGCAAGCTCGAGACCTATGGAATGTTGCTCTCAAACCTAAAGGAAGAAAGGTTAGGTAATAGAACAAATGCTTTGGCTAAAAGGAAAGGTACCCTGAGATGGTGTAAAAGACGCATTTTCGTATGGAGAAAGGGGACTCTTCACTTTGGCTGGAGCCATCGCAGATGGGTAAGTGTGGTGAAAATGCAGTCTCATTATCTGTGTCCTGCTATTGGGTCGCTTAGTCGCCGAGACTGGGACCCTCCTTCTTGACGGTGGCTGTGTGCATGATCAGGCTCTGGCCAGGCGCACGCGCGATGAGCGATGGGACTCTTTTGACCCCATCATGACCATCATGCTCACAAACCTGCGACTGCGTCAATTGTTCTACAGCGACTACTTGGGCCTTACCGATCTACCTATCTTGTAGCCTGCACCCAGGGCATTTACTGGCATCCATTGTGACTCAAGTGTCGCCATGGCGACCCCGACTTGGCCATCGGCCTCCGGCACTGAGGGGTCAGGCTCCCAAAATGGTCCGGTTTCTTCGAGCGGAATAACAGTCCTGGTTGAGCCAGAGACACCGCAGATCGAGTAAGAATGTTGTCTTCTGATATTTCTCCCCCCTCCCTCGGCAGACGGATGCTGACTCGCAGACAGCATCGTCTTCATCCACGGATTCACGGGACACCCTGAGCGCACCTGGACGTCGAGAAGCAAGAAAAGGGAAGCCGCAATGACCCGGAGTCAGTCGGATATCGCGAGACCTGAATCTCCATCCAAGCTCAGAAAACTTATGAGGCTGGGGTCGTCTTCGGGCTCAAGCCAGACACAGAACAACACCCCTGGAGGAGCAGCATATTGGCCGAGAGATTTCGTCCCTGCAACACTACCCCAAGCCCGCGTGCTCACATATGGCTACGACACCCAGATACGTCACATCCTTGCGGGTCCTGTCAGCCAAAACACACTGTACGACCATGCGGGTGACCTTTTGGCGGCGTTGGAAGCTCATCGCCGCCGCGAACCCTCACGACGACTGATCCTCGTCGCACACAGCCTAGGTGGACTGCTAGTGAAGGAGGCACTGAGACGCTCAAGGGGATATAACGAGGGAACGCCCTTGAGGCAAGTATATGAATCAATCACTGGGATTGTTTTCTTCGGCACACCCCATAACGGAGCTGATCCACGCTCTCCCACACACCACGTCGTCATAAACCTTGCCAAAGGCATGGGTTTCAGAGTGAATGAAAATGTTGCCAAAGCACTATTTCCCACCGCAGAGTACTTGAAGCAGTTGAGAGACGAGTTTCGGCGGATGTTAGACAAAAAGGGGTGGCTTGTGCACTCGTTCCAAGAGCTGTATGCGCTACCTGGGTTATGGGGTAAAAAGGTGCGATACTTCTTGTTGCACTCGGTGCCTACTACCATCTAGTAATACTGATCGGATTTTATCTCTCACTCTAGGTTGTGGAAGATGATTCCGCCTGCGTCAGCCATCTGGCTTGCGAAATAGTGGAGCATATCGGAGACACCCACACCGGCATGTGTCAATTTCAAAGTCTTGATGGTCCAGAATACCGAAAAGTAGCTCTGGCGTTGGAACGAATAGCGTCTCATCGGCAGCTTGAAGCTTCTAATGGCAGCCCGGAAGCGACAGAAATGAAGGCAGACATTGAAACAACGGCACAGACCTTCGGCAGCAAACTTGGGGGCAGCTTGCTCCTGAAATCTCTCGAGTTCCCCGAAATGAAAAGCCGCGTCCGCTTTGTTGAAAACGCCCACTCAAAGACCTGCGGGTGGCTGCTTGATCGGCCAGAGTACACAGAGTGGCTGGCCGCGCGATTCTCAGACCCTCGCGGATTTCTCTGGGTTAAGGGGAAGCCAGGAGTTGGCAAATCCACCATCATGAAGTTTCTCCTCTCGCGTGTCCAAAAGACCCTCCAAGGCGACAAAAACATCATACTCCACTTCTTCTTCAACGCCCGAGGCACTGAACTCGAGAAGTCTATTATCGGCATGTACCGATCAGTCCTGGTTCAGTTGCTACGAGCAGCTCCGCATACAATGGTTGTGCTGCACTCGGTGGACAGCCTTCAAGATGGCAGACCCCAGTGGACAGCTCCGATCTTGCGCAGCTTATTTCGATCCGCGGTAGAGATGCTGAAAGGGCGGACCCTAATCTGTTTGATAGATGCTCTTGACGAGTGTCACGAAGATGAAGTCAGGGATATGCTCTCGCATTTCCAGGATTTGGGAGATATGGCAGATTCCATCCAATTTCACCTGCGGGTCTGCTTCTCCAGTCGACATTACCCTCACATCACCGTTGACCGGGGCGCCTCACTTGTCGTCGAGCACCTGAAAGGCCACGACCGGGACATCACCAGCTATATCGCTGCTGAGCTGCGGATTGGCAACAGTGAATATGCCCCTGAAATACGTGCAAAGATCGAGCACAAGGGTTCGGGAATCTTCCTTTGGACCGTATTAGTGGTTCGGATTCTAAACAAGGAATACGACCGCGGAAAGATCTCTGCCCTCCAAAAGCGGCTGGAGGAACTACCACGCGGCCTGTCGGAGCTCTTTGAAGACATGTTGACAAGGGATCATGAGAACACTCATGTCCTGTTGCTCTGCCTTCAATGGGTGCTCTTTTCGAAGGAGACCCTTTGCTGCGAGGAACTCTACTTCGCCATTATGAGTGGCATTGATGTATCGGAGATTCTCCATCCATGGGATAGGCAAGTTCTCAAGGAATGGGACATGGCCCGTTATATCACCAATTGCTCCAAGGGGCTAGTTGAGATACTATCTGGTGGTGGACGCGTGCAGTTCATCCACGAATCGGTGCGGGACTTTCTTCTTCAGGAAAATGGGCTCACCAGACTTGGGCCCAACCTTCGCGATAACTTCAAAGCCACGAGCCAACGTAGGTTAATGCAGTGTTGTGTGGCTCAGATACACTACGCCCACGAGTATCTTCGCGACGATTCCCGCGGGGACAGTTGGAGCTCCAGTATAATTCGCACCACTGGCTTTCCGTTTCTGGGCTACGCCATTCAAAACGTCTTACCACATGCCGAGGACGCTCATAAGCAGGGGGGCCTACAATTCGACGAGTTTGTTGGCAACTTCGATATCGGGGAGTGGATCTTTGCCAAAACTTTGATCGAGACTCTACGTCTCGTCCGGAACGGTGATGGATTCCCGCACTACTCAACAAAGGCTCATTTGCTCTCCGTATTGTCGGGAGAGAACGCCATCAGCCTTGCGAGTGCACATCCTGAGCTCGGGAAAAACCACGAGATCAAAAGCGAACGATACTCAGACTCGCCACTTTTTGTAGCGCTTAGGATTAAACACGAGGCCATGGCTAGGCTATTGCTGTCAGCGTCAAGAAGGAATCATTTATGTCCCTGCGGCTTTACCGAGGACATTGGCGACCGCCAAGTCACATTACCTGCCGGAAGCGCCGAGTTCGAGTACAATGTTGCACTGCTGCAGGACTCAGCACTGGCATGGGACGAGGAATGGTTGGTCTTCTTCCACGATATGGTATATCTGGGTCATTACGAGCTTGCAGCATGCCGTGCCAGCTCAAAATACAGGGCTGGGAGGGCTTACGCGGCGATCCTCGTAACTCACGGCTATCTGCCTGGCCACGATGAATTAGACAGAGATGAGATTTTGGCAAGGCTTTTCAATCGCTACGGCTCAGACGAATCAAATAAACCAGACACATCGGGCGGTTTACTTGGGTGTTTGCTGAAACGATGTGGTATCGTACTCGGGGGGATGATTGAGACTGGGGCCATCTCGGTGGACAAGATCGAACCCCAAAAGGTCGTCCAAACGTTGGCATGGTTGGGAGGGGCGTGATGCGTTTTACTAGGTAGGTGTAAGTTGCCGGTATACTAGGTACCAACCTACCTACGGTAGTATCCAGTTCAGAGCCAGCAGCGGATGCTATTGCAAATACGGTTGAGTATGGATGCCCGCGTGGATGCCCTCCTAGACGAGATACATACCAGTAACCACTCCCGTTTTATCAAACATCTCCCCGTTCATCATCCCATACAGGTAGCAGGGGCCAACAACTTGGTATGTCGGCTTCCCCTGAATCCTCTCCCTCGCACTGCGCACAACTAATGGCGTTGGACACCCATGAAAAATAGCCAAGTGATCTCCCTCTTGGCATCTCGCTGGCCCGAGCCCAGTATGGCTCTTCTCGGTGATAAAAAAGGACGAGGAGGCATCAATTGCCTTGTAACCACTCCGGTACAGATACTCGGTTCGAAAAGCCTCGACCTCCCGCCTGTCCTTGCTCGACTCGGCAAACTGAGCAGCCCAATCATCTCGTCCTCCTTGAACACCCCCGAGCGGAAGAGAGATCGACCCAAGGAAATCCTTGATACCAAAAGTGAACCCAGAAGCTCCACGGCCCCGGACATTGAAGTCCTCCAGCTCGCGATAGAAGCCAAAGGCCAGCCGCTTCATCCAATCCCGGTTGAAGGCGTTGCTGCCGGCCTCGGACAAGAAGCCCCGGTAGTCAAAAACCATGGTCCGGAAGAAGACCTGCAGATGCGAAAGGCCCAGGGGGTGATTTCCCTCCGCATCAAGCTTCGCAACCTCGGCGAGCGCCTCGTCATGTCTTGCATCTCCGACGACCCTGCAAACCGTATCGACCACAACTCCAACAACAGGAAGGACATGCTCCCCAGCCCACTCCGAATCTAGTATCCGGCCATCATCCCCCACATAGGCCCTCCGACCAGACGCATTAAAATGGCCTAGATGGAACGACGTTGGAAACTGCATATCCAGCCCACCCCAAGTAGCGCAAACAGCTTATCCCTCGGATCGCTGCACTCAAGGTGCCTCGTCGGCAACAGCAAGACATTATGCAGCATACCCGCCTGCTCCACGCTCATGCACAGGTGCGTCATGTCGAATAGGGCCGTTGTCAGGGGGAATATCCAGGGGCGCTTTGCTTGGAGGGGCAGCTAGATCTGTGGGTCGTCGGCCGCGGCGGCGTCGAGATGGCGGAGGGCGGCGAAGGGGAGGGAGTGGGGGTCGCATTGGATGAAGGGGTGGGAGGCGAGGACGACTGATTGGAAGATTTATATTTGGTGCCAGTAGGGGAGGGAGGGGAGGGCTTTTAGGACGTGGCAAGCCTGGGGGTTTTGGATGATTGTGGGGGCGAAGGCTGATGATTGGGGTTTGGTGAGGTGGATAAGGAGTTGGGGTTGTGTGGCTCACGGCAGGTGAGCATGTCGGGTGTGAAGGTGAAACCATAGGGCTCTAGGCAGGTTTGTAAGAGTTCCATGGCGGAGCGGGTGTTATGGGTGGCTTCTCCCACCCACTGCAGACTCTTATGGCGTGGCGGTAGATGTCTCCCATGTGTTTGACCCGGTGGTTTCCATGCCAGTGGTAAAGGGGTGAGGGAGGTTCTGGGGTGACAGTTCTTCCGCCTCCGCAGCCAGTGAATCTCACGGTGACACGGCGCCTAGTTCTAGACCCTGAAGCCCCCCGTGCGCACATGTGCAACCGCATCATCAACCGCTCTCTTCTTCTCAAACAGCCGCATCCTCTCTTATTCCGACTACATAGGTATCTAGACAACAGCCCTTCAGCCCCAAATGTGCTACTAGTTAGTTGAGCTTTATGTAGCGTGTCGGTGTCCCTATTGCCAACACCCATCGACTAATGCCTGGATACGGCAAAAAGGGGACACGGGTTGAAACGGAGGGCGATCCTCGCCGGCTGTAGCTGCGGCGAACACTCTCCTCGGGTCCAATACTTAGTCCGGCATTGCAACAGGAGTCTCACGCTGAGATGAGGTCTGTTCTGTAAGCCTGGGCACTGTAGGTCCAAAAGGGGTTCCCGTTAGTGCATACGAATAGCTGACTCACTTGCAGTACAGAGCCCATTTAAAGGAAGTTGCATGGTATGAACTCCACTTCGGGGAGTCTTTACTGGTACCTAGCCTAGAGAAGGGGGAATGCAGAACATACGAGCGGATGTTAGTTTCATAATACTGCTTAAAAACCCTCGTCAGTCAACCTAATGTATACCGCGCGTATCCTGCAAATAATGGCACGACCTACCTCGCATGCAGTGGGTGGAAAGATTTCACGCCTTATTCTGTGTCGGGCTTACCAGTACAGAGTTACATTTCTTCATGGCAAATGGCCGAGGCACCCGGATTTTTACAATTGATGACTAGGCTGGTAGCACATTACATGACGGCATCTTCCTGGTCGACCCGAGGATCTGGGGGCGTGCCGGAAGTAGGACCGCCTCCCGGCCACCAACACTCTCCCTGTTCCGATGACCATAAAAAGAATGATAGTATCGTGAAACCCCACATGCACCACCCCGCCCCAAGGGATCCGCACCGCTGCAACGACGTTGCATTGCCCCTGTGGACAGGGCCGGCACCATTCCCGAATGTGGTGTGCAGCCGCGGAACAGCGGCAACGGCGGACACGACGAATGTGAGGAACGGGTCCTGGCGGCGACGTCATTCTTATAACGCTGCGATGAGATCAACAGCCGGGACTGCAACGGTGGGACGGCATTCGACAAGGCGTGAGTCTCGGGTAAACTCAGCCCCAACGCAGCGGATTGTCATCTGATTCGGCATTCTCCGACCGCTTGCATGTGGCGGAGTTCGCTGTACATCGCTTGTGGGATTCCCTGGCCTCCCATAGGCTTTCGGGCCGTGACACGAAATCCCGCATCTCCAGCTGACGCAGGTGTCTCGTATTCTCATTTGTCGCCCAGAGTCACTGTGAATGGGCCCAGAACGAAGACGCCCAACCGTGGCCCCCATCCGTCCTGTCCAGCCCCCCTCTTATGCACCGCTGGGGCGCTCTTCTTGCCGGCCTCCCCCAAGCCGTTTTTCTTTTTTTTTCCAATTTCCCGTCGAAGCTCGAAGCTCCCCCGCACCCGCGCTGCGACATTCGCCACGAGGTCCATGTCCCCCACCCGCCGCTTCCCGCCCGATTGACGATTTTGACGAAATCACATCGACAGAAACAGAACCACGCGCGAACCATGACGACCTACAATCCAAACATTTCGAACGGGACGTGCTTCTATGCGGAAAACACAGTGACGAAGGGGGATTTCATCCCATGCGGCAACGATGCGCTCCAGGCATGGCCATGCTGCAAAGCAGGGAGCTTCTGCTTGGCGCTGCGCGATGCGAACGCGTGTTGGGACGCCAAGTGTGAGTCGACGCAACGCTCCTCCCTTCCACAACTTCACCAATCTCCGAGTCAATTAAAATCACCAAATGCTAACACAAGTCCCCTGCAGCCGGCAACACCTACGTCGCAGGATGCACCGACCCGTCGTTCGGCTCGCCCGAGTGCCTGCACAAGCCGCCGCCGTTCCACGACCAAGAATGGGTAGCCATCAACCAAGCCTGCAAAAACCTCAACAGCAACAGCGCCAAGGACGACATCACCAACTGGACCGGCTGCGTGGTCGACAACAACTCAACCGACCTCATCAAACTCCCCATGGCTAGCTGCACACCCTACTGCGAGCCCACCAACGTGCTCTACGCCGGCATTTCCTCCCTGCCCGCCTACGCCAGTCTCCCGACCCTCGCCGGCAGCAGCATCTTCTGGCAGAACAACTTCGTGCCGCCGACCGCCCCCGCCGCAGGCTACACCCCCGGCACCCCCACAGCAGTCGTCGGCACCGGCGGCCCCAGCTCCCCCGCTAGCCCCGCCCCGGGCCTCTCCACCGGCGCCAAAGCCGGCATCGGCGTCGGCGCCGCAGTTGGCGGAATAATCCTCATCGCCGCCATAATCACCCTCTTCATGTGGCGCCGCAAACGCTCCCGCCCCGGGCCCCACCCGCACGACCCCAGCTTCTCCCCGCCCGCCGGCCAGCCCTACAACCAGCCCTACCCGCCCCACATCTCCACCTACGACCACAACCCCTCAGGCCCCCC